>Ga0207933_1000119_pt1 | contig 80405 bp, 80 predicted proteins | sample NGESurdeep092012_4_FD_184488 | JGI IMG/M metagenome (GOLD analysis project Ga0207933, IMG submission 184488) | Arctic peat soil microbial communities from Barrow, Alaska - NGEE Surface sample F53-3 deep-092012 (SPAdes) | ecosystem: Environmental > Terrestrial > Soil > Wetlands > Peat ...
GTAAAGGTGGTATGCGTGGCCGCTGACATCGGACAGGGTGACGAGCTCTCCGGAGTCAAGGCGAAAGCGATCGCATCGGGCGCCGACGAATGCTACGTCGAGGATCTGCGCGACGAATACGTCAGCGACTTCATCTTCCCGACACTTCGCGCCGGTGCCATATACGGCCGCAAGTACCTGCTCGGCACGTCCATGGGCCGTCCGCTCATCGCACGCCGCCAGGTGGAGGTCGCGCGCGCAGTTGGCGCTGACGCTCTCGCACACGGCTGCACCGGCAAGGGAAATGACCAGGTCCGCTTCGAACTCACGTACGCCGCATTCGCTCCGGATCTTCCAGTTATTGCGCCATGGCGTGAATGGGACATCCGGAGCCGCGAGGACGCGATTGCCTATGCCGCGCGACACAACGTTCCCGTCACTGCGACCAAGGAAAAGATCTACTCCCGCGACCGCAACATCTGGCACATCTCGCACGAGGGCGGCTGCCTTGAAGATCCAGCCCAGTCTGCACCCGACGATCTGTTCATGATGTCACAGTCGCCCGAGTCCGCGCCCGACACGTCCGAAGAGGTCACCATTTCCTTCGATCACGGAACACCGGTCGCGGTCAACGGCCACACAATGTCACCGGTTCCGCTCCTGGCCATGCTCAACGAGATCGGCGGCCGCAATGGCATCGGACGGATCGATCTCGTTGAAGACCGTCTCGTCGGCATGAAGTCCCGTGGTATCTACGAAACCCCCGGTGGTACGCTGCTCTTCGCCGCACACAGCGAGCTCGAGCAACTCACGCTCGACCGCCGCACCCTCGCAGCAAAGGATCTCATCGCGCCGCGCTACGCCGATCTCGTATACGAAGGACGCTGGTGGACGGTCGAGCGCGAGTCGTACGATGCGTTCGTCAATGTCACCCAGGAAACCGTTACTGGCTCGGTCACGCTTCGGCTCTACAAGGGCAACGCCATCGTAGCTGGCCGAGAGAGTGCGTACGCGCTCTACGACGAGCGTTTTGTCACCTTCGGCGAGGATGATGTCTACCAGCAGAGCGACGCAGCCGGCTTCATCCGCCTGTTCGGCCTTTCCGCACGCGTTCGCGCGCTCCGCGAGCAGGAACGCACTGCTGCGGAAGCCAGCGGAGACCAGCAAGCCGCGTAAGTGGCGGGTCACTGGGCAGCGGGCGCGGATTCGCGCCCGCTGCCCAGTGACGCTATCGTGTGATCGTCAGGATCCCGGTTGTCTCGTCAAACGCCACCACGAGGCTGGTGAGATTCCCCGTCGGTTGACCGCCTGTCCAGCGGCCGTTAGCCGCGAAGCGAGCACCATGACACGGACACGCAAAGCTTCCGCTCGCGATCCCGACGGTGCATCCGAAATGCGGACATATAAGAGAGAACGCCGAGAACGTCGTCGTGCTCGTCCGAACGGCCGCCACTGGCGTCCCCTGACCGGAATCAACGCGCGCGATCCCACCAATATTTGCAAGCGCCGGATAGTTTGAAACGGTCACGTCGAGCTGACCACCGCTTCCACCACCACCGCCTCCTCCACCGGGCCCGGTGGTAGAACCTGCACCACCACAAGCGCTCACAAGCAGGGCGCCAACCGCCGCAATGGCACTCCGCGCAACGAACTGGCGACGGTCCACGGCGCTTGCGCTGACCGCGTCTGACCCCGCTCTTCCGACCTCGCACTCGTGGCACGATGCCGCACGCAATTTCAGTGCGCCTGCATTCGGTAACTCCTTGTTTTGCGGCATCGGTCTCACACCGCCAGCGTCGCCGCTGTCCAAGCAGCCAGATCCTGGTCGCTTCGCAGCATGTTGTCCACGTCAACGACTATCGCGTTGCTCGCATCACGCTTGAGCGTGAATCGATCCATGTTGCGAGTCGCGCGCCCACTGATGAACTCGCCGTCCGGTTGGTATTTGGAGTGATGCTTTGGGCACTGAAAGCGGTGATCGGCGTCGTCCCAGCGAAGTGCGGTGCGCTGATGTGGGCACGACAGATTGAATGCGTAAATCGCATTCTGCCATCTGACGAGAATCACTTCGTTATCGTGATCGATCTGTGCACCGTCGGTTGTTGGCAGCGGATAGCTGACTGTCTGTGGACCACCCGGCTCGCTCCGTTTGCCGTTCACGAAACCAACGTTCATCGCAGCTGCCTTTCGCGCGGGAACGCCCATCGCGCCCATCGAAACGACCAGAGCTGCAATCGCTCCGTCCCGTAGAAACGTCCGGCGGCTCTGCATGATTCCGCAGTCGTTGCATGCTTCGTCATTTGTTGCACGTTCTTCGTTGTCGCTCATTCCAGATAGTCCAGTTCAAGGTCAAGGAATTTTTACTGCCAGAGTAACTGTGATCGCGCTAATGGGGATTCGGCTGTCTAGCTGTTGACGAGAATCGTCCCCGCAAGCAGGATGGAGGTCCAAAGAGTGATGCTCGCCACAGCAGTATGGCGCAGCTTGCGCCAGAGCAATTGGTCGTCGACGTCGCCAGCTTCTGACGGAGAACGCTCGCGAAGTGCGTTCTCTGTACGCTGGAGCATGACCCCGTTGACGAGCAGCAGCGCTACAAGTGTCATCTTGATCAGAAACGTCGGTGACGTCCCAAAGGTTTCAACGTCCGACGTAGCAAGGAGAATTCCGCTTCCAAACAGAACGCCCAGGCCAATCAGGACCGGCCGGTGAACGTCCTTGAGCTCGGCAAGAAGTATCGCGCGCTCGTCCGAACCGCCGCCCAACGCCCTGAAGGTTGCGCGGTCGGCTGCGATTGCAAATCCCCCGGCGAATAGAAGACCGCCGAGATGGAGGAATGTGATTCCATCCGAAATCACCTTCGAATTGCTGAAGAGCGATTGCCAGGGCTTGAGGAAATCGGCGAGAGAGTGAATGCCTGTCGTGTAACTAAGAATCATCTGTGAAGTCGGTTGTCGGAAACTGGTTATTTGTCGAACAGCCACATAATCGCGGTTCCGGCGGTAGCGAGCGCCATCGATCCGACCGACACGGCTCGATGCCGCCGCGCATCCTGCAGGTTGTTCTTCGCGTTACCGCCAGTCGCGCCCGCGACCGCGAACCCGGCATCGGCGCCAAGCATCGCCACGGAATGAATGATCCGCAGCGTTCGGTTCGACGGGTCCTGGCGCGAATCCCAAAGGTTCCACACCCCGGTTATTGTGTTTACGCCAAATAGGACGGCTAGACCGCCAGCGACGCCAGCGTGCGCCGCCTTGAGCGATGACGGCGGAAATCCAGTTCGCTCATCGTGAAGAAGCCGCTCACCCAGCACGTATTCAGCGCCGAACAGCGGCAGCTCGGCGTAACTCGCGATTCGATGAATGGTGAGCCGCGTGTAGTACGCGTCGCTGTATTCGATCGCACGCGGGCGGCGGACCGTCGTGTCACTGGAAAAGGACTCCGTCGCGCCTCGATCGGTAGACGGAGACAACCCGAACGGAATCGCCCGTGGGCCGACGGGGATCCTGGACGTGTTATCCCACGAATCTTGCACAGAGAGCGAGTCCCGTGCTTGGCTGCCGGGATACCGGGGCTCCAACATCGGCGGAGGAGCGACTGCGAGGATCACAGAGATCAGTGCGGGAATCATGGGAGATTGTGGAAGCGGCCGTGTTAGCTTTTAGCCAGTGGAAGCAAGAGACAAGGTGTCCGTGATCAGAATAGGAACGTCCGAGCGGGCAATATTGTGACGCAACACACAAAGAGCGTCGTACGATCGTCGACGTACGCCCGCAGCTTGTTGTTGCAACACACCGTCGTCAGGCGCATTCTGTTCTTGTGCGTTGGAGGGTGTTGGCTGTTATCCACTCGCAGCCTTGTAGCTCAAGCGCTCACAGACACGCGTCATACCGCGAAAGTTCCGACCGGGACTGTCTATGGTACTGTCAGTCTCCCGACAGGTGCTCCAGCCGCGCATGCACGAATTGAAGCAGTGGGGACCCATGACACGACATTCGCCGATACCTTCGGCTCGTACACGCTTTCCGGGCTTTCTGCGGGAATAAGCACGCTCAAGATCAGCCGCGCCGGTGCGGATTCATTGACGATTCGAGTAATTGTGCCCGATGAAGCAAAGCTGCGCGTCGATGTGGTGCTTTCGAAGTCCGTGAACGTCGCGCCTGATACACTGTCTCCTGTGCTCGTACGGTGCGCCATGCCAGACCCTGTCGATCCGACTGCCACAGTGCCACATCACATGCCAGGTGTCTGGCAGTGGGCCGGCAATGTCCAGGACGCACCGGAGACGACCGGCGAGCCAGATGCTTTCCGCTTGTTGGCAAGCGACCCACAGGAGATGATGCGCGCAGACGGCTTTGGCGGAACTGCAGTCGATGCAGCAACAGGTTCGCTGGCCGATCGTGTGTTCGTCGACGGATTGCCAGTGTGGAACGCGGTACATGGTATCAGAGTCCTGGCCGCAATAGATCCCGATGTGGTGAGCGGCCTTAGCGTATCAGATGGCTCGGCGTCTGCACGCTACGGAGACGCACTCTTTGAGACGGTAGAGCTCCAAACTCGCGAAATCACTCGTGACAAGCCATCGTTCGGCGCGGGCCTCGGGCCAGCTACGCTGCGCGGGTGGTGGGCTGATCGGATTCGCATTGGTGCTGTCGATGGGCAGCTCGTTGTAGCAGCCAGGCGAAATTCTGACGGGATGACATCCTCCGGAAGCGAGGCGAATTCCGTAGCCGATCGGTGGGCCGATGGTGTCACGGCGCTCTCGTTACATCACGGAAGTAGCAATCTGCAGCTTGTCGCAATCGGCAGCCGCGACCGCCTCGCTGCGGACATCGATGACGCGACGGTCGGCGCAACGAGCGATACGGCACGCGTAGCCAGTCCCGATCAGATGCTCAACGCGCGGTGGCAATCGGAGACTGTTGGTGGGGTCTGGACGCAGCGGTTGTCACGCTCCCACAAACTGGTAACACGCGCATGGGACGCCGCATTCGCGACCAGTGCGAACCCTGGTTCGCCAACCGGTGCTGCGGCCATGGCGAATCGCGCTAGAAACATAGGCTTTGCGAGTGATCTCGACCTGGCATCGTTTGCGGTCGGAGTGTCAATCGAAAAAATTCACACATCTTATAGCCTGGCTGTGGCTTCAGGTGACAGCCTTGGAAACAGCAATCCGACCATATTGGGGACTGATCGCATGCTTCGCAGCTTCTCTCAACACGAGGCAACGTCAGATCCTGCAGTTTTCTCTGCTTACGCCGAGCGTCACTGGGGAAGCGTAGGTGGACGTTGGTTCGCGACATCCGGAGCCCGCGTAACCTCTCTGTCAGGTCGTGCTCCATACGTCGAGCCTAGACTCTCAGCGTCGGTTGAGATTGGAAAGGGTGTGTCGGTGACTGCGGGCTACGCAGGTACACATCAGTTCGTTCAGGCGCTCCGGGATTTCAGCCTTGCACCGACCGCGCTAATGCCGGTAAGCCTCCCGATCGCCGCCGGCTCCGCGGGTGTGCCTGTTGCTGCAGCTCGAACTTTCATGGGCGACCTCAGCAAAAACCTCGGCTCCAACACGAGGCTTACCCTCGATGCGTACGAGCGCAAATTCAACGGCCTGCTCGTGACCAATCCGGCGAGAATGCCTCTCGCTCCGGGAGGCACTTTCAATATTCTCGACGGTCGGATGCTTGGCCTCGGGGGCACTGCTCAATCGACATTAAGGAATGTCAGACTTCACCTGACGTACGGCTCTCAAAGGGCGATCTTGACGCAGCAATCTGCCTCGTACTTTCCGGCTCATCAGCTGGCCCAGACTGTCTCGACTGCAGTCGAATGGCGCGCGCTGCCGACAACCACTTTGAGACTGTTCGGCTCCTTTGGATCCTCCCTCCTTGCGACCGGAAACCCCGCAGATGCTGATGGATCCGAGGCGAACATACCAGACGTAGGCGCGTCACCCGAATCACGACTACTCGGCGCCACTGGGTGGACCTCCAGCCCGCTCCCGGCATACATGCGAGTCGACCTCGCGCTCAGCCACGAATGGCGCGCTGCCGGGACAGGCCGATTCGTTCTTACCGCCGAGCTGGCGAACATTTTCGACCGATCGAACGTGGTTCCACTGCAATCAGGTGACGAGCGCATACAGCATCTCTTCGCTCTGACGCCTCGATCACTGATGATCGGAATTAGCTGGCGCCAGTGATCCGATTCGCGTGCGAACTGTCACGAACGCAGCCGCACGCACGTTCTACTTACGTAACCCGCGCCGGAAGTCATGGGTCCTGAACTGCCATTCGAAGACGCGGTAAGTCAACTCTTTGGTCAGAATTTCGCGTCACTTTTTCGCTATCTCTATCGCTTGTGCGGAGACTCTGATCTGGCGTCGGACCTCGCACAGGAGGCGTTCGTGAGATTGTACGATCGTGGGAGCGTACCACATGAACCGACCGGGTGGCTCATTACCGTGAGTACGAACTTGTATCGCGACGCCGAGCGCACTGGAAAGCGACGCGCGCGCATAACAACTGGTCAACAAGCGGATCCGTCGAGCCATGTCGAGGTGCCAAGCGCGGATAGCGAACTTATCGCCAGCGAGACTCGCGACCGCGTGCGAGCTGTACTCGCAACGCTGCCCTTGCGCGACCGCCAGCTTCTTTTGCTGCGTCACGAGGGCTACAGCTACCGCGAATTGGGACGAATTCTTGGAATACAAGAGGCGAGTGTGGGCACCCTGTTACTGCGCGCAACTCGCGCCTTCCAGAGTGCGTTCATAACAGCTGGGTCACGCAAGTGACACCACATCTGACGGACGCAAACCTGTCCGCGATTCTGGAATCCAATGACTCGGTAGATGAAAGCGTGCGGTTGCACATCGTGAAATGCGGTGTATGCCGCGCCGCTCTAGCCACCGCCAAAGCCCAAGAGTTCGAAGTCAGCCAGCTGCTGGAATTACTGACGGTAACGCAGCCGGATATGGACGCAGTCAAATTCGTGAGAGGAGTCGTGTCGAGTAGAAGCCTGGCAAGAGCGCAGTTGCGTCGTACACGCTTCCGTCACATTGTACGTGGCGCGGTTGCTGCGTCCATCCTCACAGCCAGCGTCGCCGCGGCCGCGCTCACACCAAGCTCGGTCCTGCGCCGATGGGTTCACGTGGCTGCCGTTGCTTCGGGACTCTCTTCGGACCAGCCTTCTGCCCAAGCCGAAAGCCCGGAGCAATCGCCCGCGTCACAGCGTGGCGTCGAAATATTTCCCCACGGACGAGTCGACGTGGTCTTTCGTTCCAACCAGTCATCTGGCGTAGTCCGCATAGTTTCAGCTTCCAATGCGGAGATCAGCGTCTCGGGCACCGGCGACGGGCCAAATTATACGGTGGGATACAACACGATCATCGTCTCCAACCAACCCGGCGACTCGCTTAACTTCGTCGTTGGCATCCCCCAACTTTCGGGCTCGGACACGGTATACGTCCGCATTGCGGGAAAAACCGTATACTCGAACCTTGGCAACCACGTAACCGCCCGTACACCAGCCGACCATAACGGCCAGATTATTCTGCCATTCCAGAATTTGCGGCGATAACCTGCGGTCGAGGACGGACTTCGCACATCGCTGGCCACACTCGATGAGCTTCAAGTGAGGTGTAGTTGCGTCTCATTTCGACGGCGGGGCTGAACGCTCTGAACCAGGCCGCCAAGCCCTAAAGTATTGGGTTTATTGCGTTTAGCTTTAATTATGGCAAAAAGGCAGATACTTGATGCCTGGCTAGGGACGGCTGCTCCCACGCGTCCCGCCGTGCTGCGAGTGGCCCGGAGAGGGTCAAATCCCGGTCCAACATCCGCATCCCCACCGCTATACCTTACGCAAATGACAGCTGACTCCCACAAACTCTGGGGTGGCCGTTTCGCCGCGCCCACTGCTCACGCACTCGACGCACTCAACCGCTCGATCGGAACCGATTTCCGACTCTGGCCATTCGACGTACAGCTGTCGCAGGCATGGGCATCAGCACTCGCTGAAGCTGGTGTACTCACCGAAGAAGAGCGCGATCAGATTCGCGGCGGTCTCGATGCCGTAGCAGAAAAGATCGTGAGCGGTGCGAAACCAGAAGAATCCGACGAAGACGTGCACACGATGATCGATCGCATGCTGCACACCGAGATCGGCGCTCCCGCGTCACGACTCCACACTGGCCGATCACGCAACGATCAGGTGGCCACAGCCACTAGAATGTGGACCATGGACGCGGCAACACGAATTGATGCAGTGATTCGCGATCTGCAACACGTCATCCTGGATCACGCTGAGCAACTTCGCACTACGTTGATTCCGGCGTACACTCACATGCAGCGCGCGCAGCCGGTATCCGCTGCTCACTGGATCCTCAGTCATTTCTGGCAGCTCGAGCGCGATCGCGCCCGCGTCGCCAACGCGGCAGCCTCGGCGTCTTCACTTCCCCTCGGCTCCGGCGCCATCGCCGGTTGCGCATTCGCGATTCCGCGCGATCAGATCCGGATTGAACTCGGCTTCAGCACGCTATCGCAGAACTCCATCGATGCCACGGGCGATCGTGATTTCGTCGCCGACATGCTGTACGCAAGCACCATGCTCGGTGTACACCTATCGCGCCTCAGCGAAGATCTCATCCTGTATGGGTCCAGCGAATTCGGATTCGTCACCTTCGGCGATACGTTTACGACGGGATCCAGCATGATGCCGCAGAAACGCAATCCGGATGCACTCGAGATCGCGCGCGGGTCAGCAGGAAGAATGCTCGGGAACCTCACGTCTATCCTTGCTACGATCAAGAGCCTGCCAAGCGGCTACAACAAGGACCTTCAGGACGACAAGCGTCCGCTATTCGATTCTGTGGATACGATGCTTCTCGTTCTTCCGGCAGTCGCCGGCACACTCGCAGAACTCCGGTTCAATGCAAAGCGCATGCGCGCAGCGCTGTCATCCACAATGATGGCGACCGACCTTGCGGATTATCTTGTGTCAAAGCGTGTCAGCTTCCGCGAGGCGCATGGTGTGGTCGGCACGCTCGTACGAAACAGCGAGACGACTGGCGTCGACATGAACCAAATACCGTTCACAGTCTACGCTGCGGCTCATTCGTCGTTCGAAAAGGATGTGTTCGACTGGCTTTCCCCGGACGCGTCGGTTGCACGCCGCAACGTGACTGGCGGTACGGGACCCGAGGCAGTCGACGAACAGATTGCCGCAGCGCACGCAGCGCTCGGCAATACAGTGCGCAAACTGCAGCTCATCCCCTGAAAACGAGGCCCGTAAATGGCGAGTTGCGTTAACCCTAATCGCTGATCATTTATGCTGATCTGGCTCTACGTCGCAGTTGGGAGTGCGTTTGGCGGGGTCAGCCGCTATGTCGTCGGTGCTGCCATCCAGCAACGGTTTGGGCTCGCGTTTCCGATGGGCACGTTGCTGATCAACATCACAGGTAGCTTCCTGATTGGATTCATCCTTCGGCTAGCGCTCGGTGGAACGCAGATGTCACCGGAAACTCGCATTTTTCTTACAACCGGATTCTGCGGAGGTTTCACAACCTTCTCGACCTTCTCCTACGATACAGCCACGTTGATTGAAGGCGGCCAGTACCGTCGAGCTGGCACGTACGTCGTATTGAGTGTCGTAGTATCCATAATCGCTACGTTTGCTGGCTTCGCGCTTGCACAGTCGGCACTTACCTTCCGCAGTCGAGCGTAATCATGTTGCATGGCCTGAAGGGCGAGCGCGTGCTCATGCGCATCCACATCGGTGAGCGGGATCGGTATCACGGCAAGCCGCTGTATGAGGCGATTGTCAACCTTCTTCGTAACCGTGGATACGCTGGAGCAACGGTGTTCCGCGGTGTCATGGGATTCGGCGCAAGCGGCCGCATGTCGGCGGATCACATGGAACTGCTTTCTTTCGATCTTCCACTCGTGATCGAGTGCGTCGAGACGCAGGAGAATATCGAGACGATCCTTCCTGAAATCGATGAGATGATAGATGCTGGACTCATCACGCTCGAACGTGCGAAGGTGATCCTCTATCGCGGCAAGCGCGAAGATGCTCCAGTGCATACCCTCCCGGATGAGGCTCGGCTTGATATCACCGGCGACTGGCAGAAGCACGATTGAAAACATCCCCCAGCCAGCAAAGCTGACTGGGGGATGTCCGGTATCTATACGTGGTGCAGTTTAAAACATCACGCCGAAGGTGATCGGAATGAATGCAGTGCTTCCGCCACCGTTGTTATTGAAGTGATTGTATCGCGCTTCGACAAATGCGTTGAACCCGGAAAGCGGAATCGTCAGACCACCGCCCACGTCGAAGCCGAACTCAGTGCTTCCGCTCGCGGAGTAGGTCGTGCCACCAGCAGTCGTGCTGGAACCCGGAGTGAAGCCACCAACGCCGCCGATGATGTACGGGCGAATCCCGGTTGCCGTCGGTACCTCATACACTGCGTTGGCTGTGTACGACCATATATGCACGTTGCTGTTGCCTGAGCCCTTGGCTCCGAAGTTGTCATAGTTGACGTCTCCACGGAAGCTGATCGGCAACGTTGGCGTTCCAAGCGCAACATGTCCGCCAACGTTGTATCCCGTGTTGACATAGTTAGACAGCTCGCCCGACGGTATCGAAGCGCCGCCCGAAAGTCCAAGCGAGAACGGCTTCGTGGCACTTGTTACGCCCTGCGCGCCAGCGAGAGCGGCACTGGACGCTGTGATTGCTGCAATTGCGACAATTTTTGAGAACATTGACATACACGCTCCGGTTTTTTGTTAAGTAGTTCCAACCAAACGCGCCTCGGATCCTCGGATCCTCGGCGCGCGTCCAACATTGTGCTTCGCCTTGGTAGTAGTCATGACGAACAAAAAAGTTTCCTGTTAATCGCCAGAAACGTCTTCGCTTAGAACAACACGCCAAATGTGATCGGTACGAAGTGGTACGATTGGGTGTTGGAGCGATTGATGTCGTGGTACCGGACCTCCAGAAAGGCTCCAGTTCCAGCGAAAGGGAGTCCAAAGCTTATTCCGGCGCCGCCATTGGCCCCCCAGTCACTTTCGCGCTTTGCAGCGCCCGGAAGGCGGAGCGGATAGTAGCCGAGCCCCCCGATCACGTACGGCTTCACATAACCAACCCGGAATGGAACGACGAGGTTCGCGGTGGCAGAGTTTATGTGCATGTCGCCAGCCGTAGTACCAGAGCTCGTTTTACCCTTGAACCCGCTGTATTGATAGTCGAGTCGGAGCCCCATCGGAGCGTCTGGCGGGCCCATGCTTATAGTCGCCAGGCCAGTCGGCCCCGCACCGAAGGCGTTATCCAGGATGCCAACTGGGACCGAAGAACCCGCGGCAACACCAAAATGGATCGACCGCTGTGCGTAAACGGGACTCGCCATTGTCACACCCGCCACTAACGCACCAGCACACACCAAAAGCCGCATATATATTTATCCTAGCCAATTAGGTTAATTCTCAATATCCTTAATCTGCAGGATATTATGCCATCGTACAATACCGCGACCGTAGCTTCCGCGCTGGGAGTCACTCCCAAGTGGCTCGACAACCTGCTGTCACACAATGATTTGGACGGCTCACAACGCGCCTCGCAGGGCGTCTCTCGCCGACTCTCCTTCGCCACAGTCACGACACTCGCCATGGCCAAGGAACTCATTGATACGGTTGGCATGAAGGCACCCGCGGCGATTGAACTCGCCTCCCAACTCCTCAACTCCAGCAGTGGCGAACTCATCGTCTCACCGCGACTGCGCATCAGAGTCCAGACGGAGGTGCTCCAGGCCAATGTTCTGGACTCCCTTGCTCGAGCAGTGGAAATAGCCCCATCCCCGCGAAGAGGTCGCCCGCCCAAAAGATAAGCCGAGTCCCGGCTCAGCGCGCCTTGCCGTCGACGATTCCTCGCATCATTCGAACCGGACCATCGGACCAACGAAACGGGGGCGCCTCTTGCCGAGGCGCCCCCGTCTACAATTACTTGGGATCCTGCTACGCACTCATGCGAGTAACGTTTTCCGCCGCAGGGCCTTTCTGTCCCTGAACAATGTCGAACTCTACAGCTTCGCCTTCCTGCAACGACTTGAAGCCGTTGCCAGATATGGCGCTATAGTGAACGAAACAGTCCTTCTGACCGTTGTCAGGAGTGATGAAACCAAAACCCTTCGCGTCGTTGAACCACTTCACCTTTCCAGTCGTGCGCATTCCAACTAACTCCTGAATTGAAACTTGTCCGGAACCTGGAAACGTCTACCCTCAATGCACGCCGGTAGCTCGGGTTCCCCCTGCAAACCCATAGGACGATCCTATGCTGGGCCCCAAAGTATTGGGCACCCGAAAATTAGGCAATAGACAAGTTTCTCCCGCGCTGAGCTAATTCCCGCTACCGGTCACTGATCCACCCGGAACCCCTGTACAAAGTCCTGAGTCTCTCCAAAGCAAGTCGTCGGGATGCCGCGGTGCTCGTCATACGACAGGGTTACTTGATGCCCCGCTGCGAGTTGAAGGGCTTTCGCCACCGAATCATTGCGTATGGTGAAGCGGAAGATCGCGGCAGTCGTTGTGTCGGCGATCGCGGCCGCCGGCGATGGAGTCAGCTCCCCTTCCCACGTCTTACACAGCCAGCCACGCTGTGAAAGGTTCCTGACATATCCCGTACGCTGAGTAGAGGCATACACGAATCCCAGGGTCGCCCAGACCCAGATCGCGCATCCCACGACAACAACAACGATCAACGGAAGGCCCACCTTCAGCCAAAGACGCCGTCGCTTCTTGCTCACGGGTTTCGCCCCGGGTACCGCCTCGCTTTCCGCCATCGGTTTCCTCTCTCTGGTTACTTTTCAACCATGTCCTTCGGACCGCGCAGAAGCACGGTAACAACCCTCGTAGGCGACGTCGCCGTTGGCTCGGACCACCCTGTAGTGGTCCAGTCCATGACCAACACAGATACCGCCGATATACCCGGCACTGTAGCTCAGGTAGCGGCTCTCGCTGCGGCAGGATCGCAGCTGGTACGCGTAACCGTCAATAACGATGCCGCTGCTGCGGCCGTGCCACTTATTGTCAGGAACCTCGCGGATCTCGGTATCGACGTTCCGATAGTTGGTGATTTTCATTACAACGGGCACCTCTTGCTCGCAAAGTACCCCGATACTGCGCGCACTCTGGCGAAATATCGCATTAATCCGGGTAACGTGGGGGGCAAACGCCACGACGAACACTTCCGCACCATCGTCCAGATAGCAATCGACAACGCCAAGCCGGTTCGCATTGGCGTCAACTGGGGATCACTGGACCAGGATCTCCTTACTTCGATGATGGACGAAAACGCGACGCGCCCGAATCCGCGCGATGCGCACGATGTCTACGTCGAGGCGATGCTCGAGAGCGCCCTCCGCTCAGCAACTCTGGCGGAAGAAACCGGGCTGGGACACGATCGCATCATCATCTCCGCGAAGGTGTCTGGAGTCGACGATCTCGTCCACGTATATCGCTTGCTGGCCGCGCGCTGCGACTACCCGCTGCATCTCGGACTCACAGAAGCGGGTCTCGGAATGAAAGGAATCGTTTCGAGCACAGCCGCTCTCTCAATACTGCTCAGCGAAGGTATTGGTGACACAATCCGTGTGTCGCTGACCCCGAAACCGGGCGGCGACAGAACCGAAGAAGTGCTCGTCGCACAACAGATTCTCCAATCGCTCGGCCTGCGATCATTCGCGCCGCAAGTCACGTCGTGCCCCGGATGCGGTCGTACAACATCCACGTTCTTTCAGCACATGGCGCAGGACATCCAGACCTATCTTCGCGAACAGATGCCCACATGGCGTGAACAATATCCCGGCGTCGTCGAAATGAAAGTCGCGGTCATGGGATGCATCGTCAATGGGCCCGGCGAGAGCAAACACGCCAACATCGGTATCTCGCTCCCGGGTACATTCGAGGATCCCAAGGCGCCCGTGTACGTCGATGGAAAGCTTGCCGTTACTCTCAAGGGCGATAACATCGTGCCCGAGTTCCTGGAACTCCTCGATGCGTACGTCGAACGAACCTACGGAGCCGACATCACAAGCGAGTCAGTTGCTGCAGTAGGAACCTGACGTAGCGAATCTGCAAGGCTGTGAGGCTGCGTCAAAATTCGGCAGCCATACCGTGTACTAACGGTGTCCCGTTCGCGACCTGCCTGGCAAATCGCGCAAGTATCGCCGACAGACCAACTTCGTCATCCGTATCGAACGTCCCGATGCTTTCTGAATCGACGTCGAATACGGCAATCAGGTCGCCACTCGAGTTTGTCACCGGTAGCACGATCTCGGATTGAGACCGCGCGTCGCACGCGATGTGATCTCCAAATGTCGCTACGTCATCCACGATGATCGTGCGTCGTTCCGACGCAGCCGCGCCACACACGCCGCGCCCGAATGCAACCTCAAGACAGCCAAGAGTGCCCTGGTATGGCCCCACCCGCATCAACATACCGGGCTTCACAACTCTGTAAAATCCTGTCCACAAAAATCCAAAAGCGTTGTGGACCAGCGAACTCACGGTCGCCATCTCGGCGATCTCGTCGTCGATTCCTTCCAGCACGGCAGCAATGTGTGCCGCCAACTCCTCATATGCCTGCTTCTTGGGGACTCCCCGCAGGTCCAGTGTTACTTCTGCCATGCATTCAAGTTAGCCCGGCCGACAAGCCTATTTGAAGATCCCGAAATGGCCGAGCACGTACCAGAGTATGATGAAGATGAGGATCGTTCCGCAGCCGCACCCGCCCCCACCCAGCTTCTTGGCACCGTAGCCCGCCGCTAGTCCGCGTAGAATTTTGCTCATGCGGCGCCTCCTGTGCACGGACCGTACCTGAGCGACCGGCCCGGCAACCAGGGGCACTGTTTCATTCCGCCTCCGTAAATCGTCTTTCCCTCACGCCGATCCCCAGTCGCGACCGGCCCCGATACCTCGCACCCTGCTCTGTTGATACCACCGATGAAAATCCGACTCAACGTCCGACGACAGGCCCTCGCTCGCATCGCCACTTTGCTCGCCGCCTCGTTGCTCACAGCCGCCGCGGCAGCGCAGCCCACCACACCGGCCCTGATCGGAGCGTGGCGCGCCGATACACCACTCCCAAATGGCGTGGTCCAGACCTTCAGTTTCACCGCCGATGGAAGCTTTGACCTCACAAAGGATCTTTCAGTAGACGGTACCTACCAGATCGACGGGAATCGACTCATCGAGACCGTAACATTGCCGAGCGTTGGTGCATCCCGTACCGATACAGCAACCTTCGCAATTGCGGGAGACTCCCTGGTTGTGAACGAACAGGGCACGACAGTACCGCGCGTTCTCCACCGTTCCGGCTCTTCAGCATCCACACAGTCCATCGTTGGTGACTGGACAATTCAGGTCGGCACCGAGATGGCCGCGCACTATGCGTTCGATGCCGCCGGTGAAATGCACGTGCGAGCACGCGTCGGCGACGAACGAGGCAAGTACGTCGTCCGCGCCGACACCCTGCATCTTTCAAACGATGAGTCGTTCCAGCTTCCAGCAGTCGCTCGATTCGAAATTGCCGACAGTGTGCTGACCCTCACACCACCGAGCGGAAAGCAGCCTCGCCACTTTCACAAGGTTCCACTTCGTTAGCCGATCGCGCTCAGACCGGCATCCAGCACTGACAGACCGGCGTCTCTAGATACGTGGACGCTCATCGTCCCACAGCACGATCCCATACACCAGTTTGCCAGCGGATCTTAGCCCCTTGACCCCGGCACGTAGCGTAGCAATCCTCGTCACACCAACCTGCGCGCAAATAATTACGTCCGGCGCTGGGACGATCGTGTTCGTGGCAAGCATGGCGTAGTTGGTCGGTACTGCCATGACTATAAAGTCATAACGTCGTGCCATTCGCTCCAGTGCATCGTGCATGTCACGCACCGCACCAGTGGCCGCGACTGCGATGTCACCATGCCCGCTCGGCAAGACTGCAAGCGGTCTGTCTCGTCCAATTGTTGTCGTGATTATTGCGGACGATATATCCACACGCCCCGCCAGAACCCCCTGAACGCCAGGCTCTGACGCCACGTGCAGTAGCGACGCAATCATGCTCGTCGAGGGATCGCCATCGACTAGTAGTGCGGCGCGCGCTTCGTATGCCGCTACCGCAGCAATGTTCGCGGCTACGGTCGCGACAACAGCCGGTATATCGCCTGTAAACGTCACGGTTGGTACCCGTGCTTCAGTCGCGGCGAGATGCAGATACAGCGTTCTGTATCTGTCCGATGTTACGTCGATCAATAACGGGGTTTCCACGTCCGAGCGTCGTCGCGTTCGTTCCAGCATCGGGGTCGGTCTGAGCACGCTCAGTACGCGGACGTTCGCTACCGCTTCACCCTCTCGCATGTGCGCAATACGCGGATGACGCAATTCACCCACGAAGACCACGGTGAACCCGACTGCCAGCGCGATCACAAGCGCGGAGCCGAGCATCGCGATCGGAGGCGCTCCAACGTTTGCGACTGCGCGCGCGCGCTTTGCCACAGTGTCGATCACCGCATTTGAGTGACGCATGGAGTCGAGCAGATGTTGTGCGTTGATGAACTGTTGGGTTGCGTTCTGCTTTGCGGTTACAAACCCGCTCGTATCAATGCGCGTGACCGTCACGACGGGAAGCGGTGGCGGCGGAGCGAGCAGCGGTGCCAGGCGCGACCGCAGTTCCGACCGTCGCTCGGTAGCAGCATCGCGAATGAGTCGTCCCAGTTCATTGACGCGCGCAGTCAGCGCGACATAGATGGGGTCACCAGCCCCCAGCGCGCCGAACGGCGCGCGCAACTTGTCCACCTGATCCAGCGAATCCATCCATACGCGGACACGCTGGTTTCCAGCCAGCGCAGGTGACGATCCCAGCGATTTGAAAGCTGGCGGCAGCGGCGATTCTGCGGCTCGATCCATGTTGGTTTGAAGCGTCGCCAGAAGACCACTCAGAGAATCGCGCTCCGCACGAAGCGCCGGAGAAAGCGTGTCCTGTGGAGCCGAAGCGGGCGGTTTCTCCAGCGATATGACTCGTCTGGCCGCGGCCAGCGCGGAGTCGGCCTGCCGAATCGAAGCCCGCGCAAGAATCAGCGCGTCGATCGCCCCTGTTGTGTCGCCATTCTTCTGGGTCATCACGGGACTCGTCGTCGCCAGAACGCGAGCCGCGTCACGTGGGCTCGCGATCAGCCCGAGCAATACGCTGACAAAAACAATGCCCGCGATGCTGCTCATAAGCGCGCGACGCCTTAATGCGTTACGAGCTCGTGCTGCAATCCAGACATACGTCGCGTTATCTGGTTCCATTCACCGTCAGTTCAGGGCCTTCGCTGGCGGATCGCCGCACCCACACAGGCATGCGACTCGGTGTCAATCTACCGCCGACTGTATCCATACCCGTAGACGACTGTGACGCATTGTCGTCTCTCTATGGACATTAACTGCGAACCGGCTGTCTCAGAGCACGTAGCGCTCCGAGACAGCCGGTAAGATGCGTCAGCCTGGATTCTTTTATTGAACCGTGATCGCCTGCTTCATGTTCATGGCGAGATGCGGTGTGCAGTGCGCCTCGTATGTTCCAGCAGGAATCTTTGCGAATGAGATTGTGTACGTCGCGTTCGGCTGGATGAGCAGCGGGCCAGCAAGGTCGCTCATCTGGTTCGGCATGTTCGCCGAGAGCTGTGGCTTGACCGCGGCTGGAATCAATGCCGGATCAAATGCAACGTCATGTGGGCCACCGCTGACGCTCGTGTAACGGATGCCGTCCCCTTCCTTGATCGTGATCGTCGCCGGATCAAATCTGTAACCCTGCGCATCGCCAATCATCTTCACATCGTGGATCGTGCCTGTAATCGGGGCCGCAGCAACAGCACCAGCCGCCGCTGTCGCGGTCGATCCTGCGGCCGCTGGAGCGACAGCAGCTGTATCAGCCGCGGGGGCCGCGGTGGCCGTTGTATCGGCAGCCTTCTCGCCACCGCCGCATGCTGCGAGCATGAGGGCGCTGGCCGCTATTGCACTAAAACCAAAATACCGCATCTGCTTTATTCTCCTGGATAGGTGCGCCCGCGAGGTTTCCCGTGAGCATTGTGAAACTATTCACAATTAGCCCCACATTCAATGTTGACACATGTTCGGCTCTCTGTCAGATTGTCAGGATGATCCGCATCGCTACCCACCACGCGCAGCATCATCTCCATGTCCTGACGGGCCGGGGAAGTTGTCGCATGTGATAGGCTGACCAGCCAATCCAGCACTTCCGGGCTCGTCCAATCTCTGGACGGGCCTTTTTTGTTTTCTCCACCCTCAAAGTTCTTCCTGATCACTACCAATGAAACTGAAAACCCCGAGGACTGCCCCCCTTGCCACAAGACGCCCCGCCGTCGGTGAGCCGATCCTCCGCATCGCGCTGCCCAACAAGGGTCGACTGGCTCAGGATACCCGCGACCTCTTCGACGACGCCGGACTCGAGGTCCGCGCACTCAGTGACCGAGCGCTCCGCGCATCACTTGGCGGCGAATTCGAGGCGATCTTCGTCAGATCCCAGGATATCCCCGAGTTCGTCGCCGATGGTGCGGCAGATGCCGGCGTGACAGGACTGGACATTATTGCCGAAAGTCGCCTCGAGATCGTGAGCCAACTGGATCTGGCCTTCGGCAGATGCCGACTTGCTGTCGCGACTCGCGATGAAAACGTCATCTCTTCCGTGGAAGAGCTACCATCGGGTACTCGGGTTGCCACATCCTTCCCCAATCTCACCGCGAGCTTTTTCGATAACCAGGGTCTCGACGTAATAATCGTCCCCATTTCCGGCGCTGCGGAAATCGCCCCTCACCTCGGCATCGCCGACGCCATCGTGGACCTGGTGTCCACAGGCTCCACGCTAAAGACCAACGGGCTCCGCGAGATCGGGACAATCATGTGGTCCACAGCGCGGCTTGCTGTCGCTTCAGATCGATCGACGTGGGCTCCAGCGAAAGAGACGGCTCTTCAGGAGCTCTCAACCGCCCTCGATTCCGTGACCTCGGCCCGAGGACAACGGTACCTGATGGCCAACGTCCCGCGAGACCGGCTCGACACAGTCCGCAAAATCCTGCCTGGCCTGAACGGTCCGACGGTCATTGATGTGCTCGACGGTGGCAAGCACGTCGCCGTGCATGCTGTCGTTCCGGCAGCTTCGATATATCGAACTATCGCAGACCTCAAGGCGCTCGGCGGGGAAGGTATCCTCGTTACGCAGATCGAGAGACTCATTCGATGAGTAAATTACCTTGCAGTAGTGAGCAAATCCTAACAGAGAGTCTCGAAAACCTTACGCCGCCTCGGCGCGCCTCGCTGTTGTGCCGAGGATCGGACCGTGTGGGGCTGATTGCAGATCCCGTTCGAGTGATCCTTGATGATGTAGCGATACGTGGCGACTTGGCTCTAAAGGAGCTGGCGTTGAGACTGGATGGCGTCTCACTCGAATCTCTGGATGTACCTCGAGCGCGCTGGGTCGAGGCACTCGACGCCATCGACCCCGACCTCGTGGCAGCGATGAAACGGGCCATCCGGAACATCGAGGTGGTTCAGCACGCGCTGCTTCCTGTCGCCGCCACTGTCTCTCCCGAACCCGGCATCGTCATAACTCGGCAGCCGATCGCTCTCGAGCGGGTAGGCGTTTATGCTCCGGGCGGCCGAGCGGCTTACCCGAGCAGCGTACTGATGGGGGCCGTTCCGGCTCGGGTCGCCGGGGTTGGAGAGATCGTGCTATGTTCTCCGCCTGGTCCGGATGGATCCCCGTCTCCCGTCGTGCTCGCCGCCGCTGAACTGGCTGGAGTTGACCGGGTCTTCGCCATTGGCGGGGCAGGTGCCGTGGGAGCAATGGCTTACGGGACAGAGACCGTTCCGCGGGTAGATCGCATAGTCGGCCCCGGTAACGCGTATGTAGCGGCCGCAAAACTTCAGGTCGCCAGTTCGGTTGGAATTGACTCGCCGGCCGGTCCTAGCGAGCTGCTGGTGATAGCCGATGCCACCGCCAACGCTGATGTAATCGCACGAGAACTCCTTGCTCAAGCGGAGCACGACCCGGAAGCCGTCGTGATTGTCGTGGCAATCGGAGAAGAAGTAGCGAAAGCAATTATGCTGTGCGTAATGGCGGCGTTACCGACCCAACAGCGTCGCGACACTATAGAAAAGGCGCTGACCTCGCGCGGGGCATTTCTGTGGACATCGGATGTCGGGACCGCTATCGACTTCAGCAACGACTTCGCACCGGAGCATCTGCTGCTGGCGATAAAGAATGCTGCACAGCTGCTACCTCGCCTGCGCACCGCCGGCACGATCTTCGTTGGCCAGTCCAGTTCTGTCGCATTCGGTGACTACATGACGGGCGCCAATCACGTTCTGCCAACCGGCGGTCTTGCCCGCTCCTACTCCGGGCTCTCCGTGTTGGATTTCATGCGCTTCACGACGTACCAGCAAGTTGATCCAGACGCCGCCGCGAGCCTTGCCGGTGACGTCGGAACCTTTGCGGATGCCGAAGGACTTTTCGCACACGCCGCAGCAGCCCGGCAATGGGGAACGAGCGAATGGAGTCGATCATGACTCCCGGACTCACTCGCGAGAGTTACAGAGCGATTTCCCTGTATGCGCCGAACCGTGCGCCGGCGGAGATCGATCTCAGTGACAACACGAACCTCTGGGGTATCCCCCCGGAAGCAATGCGCGCGATTTCCGACACTGCCCTGTCCACTGTGACGCGCTACCCAAGCCTGTACGCAGATGGCGTCAAGGAGGCGGTCGCCGATTACCTGCACGTTTCTCCCGAAATGGTGGTGACGGGTTGTGGGTCGGATGATGTGCTTGATTCAGCCATACGTGCTTTTGGCGAGCCGGGCGATCTCGTCGCGTACCCGGATCCATCATTCGCGATGATTCCGATTTTCGCGAAGATGAACGGTTTGAGGGAGATTTCCGTCCCGCTTACCGCTTCGGGAGACGCTGATGCCGCGGGATACATATCCGCACGTGCAAGGATCAATTATCTGTGTACGCCGAATAACCCAACCGGCACTTCGTTCCTCTCGGCTACGATCGAGCAGATAGTTGAGAATACGGAGGGGGTGATAATAATTGATGAGGCGTACGCCGAGTTTGCCGCTCAGAACTGTCTGCAACTTCTCAAACTTTCGCCGCGCGTCGTGATCACCCGTACACTCAGCAAAGCGTTCGGGCTGGCTGGACTGCGTATCGGATACGCAGTTGGCGATCCACTGATGGTTGCGGAAATTGAAAAGTCACGCGGCCCGTACAAGATAAGTGGAGTTGCTCAACGTGCTGCCGTCGCAGCACTCACCGATGGTGTTTCATGGGTAGATGAGCATGTTCGAATGACAGTAGCCAACCGCGAACGCCTGGCGGTCTGTCTCAGGTCGATCGGACTCGAATCGCTGCCGAGCGATAGCAATTTCCTGCTCGTGCCAGTGACAGATGCAAATGGTTGGGATCGGCAATTGCGCAACATGGGGATCGCTGTGCGTCCGTTCACGTCGCTGCCGCGAATCGGTGATGCGTTGCGAATCTCGATCGGACCGTGGTCAATGATGGAGAGGTGCCTTGAGGCCCTGCGGGAGATTTGCAAGTGACCCGGAAGACAGTAATCACGATATTCGACTACGGCGCCGGCAACATCCATTCTTTGGTCAAGGCGCTCGACACAGGAGATGGAGTGGAGGTACGTCTTGAGACGGATCCCGTGGCCGCGCTGCGGACTGACGCATTGGTGCTTCCTGGAGTCGGTGCGTTCAGCAACGCCTCTGCTCGCCTCTCGACCGGAGCGCATAAAATGCGCGAGGAGATTTTGGCGGGATTGCCGACTCTCGGGATCTGTCTTGGCATGCAACTACTGTTTGATTCAAGTGAAGAAGGGGAGGGGAGCGGGCTGGGTGTAATCCCCGGGCGGGTTAGGAGGCTGCGGGCCACACGTGTTCCACAGATTGGTTGGAACGAAATCGAATCTCTCGATGAGTCTCTCCCGGAAGTGGCATATTTCGCCAACAGTTACGTTTGCGAGCCAGACTCGGACGACTGTATAGTGGCGTACAGCACACACGAGCGCGACCGGTTCGCATCAGTCGTTTCTGCAGGTAATGCGATCGGTGTGCAGTTCCATCCAGAAAAGAGCTCCAGTGCTGGTGTCACTTTTGTACGAGACTTTGTCAATGGAGTGTGTCGGTGATCGCAATTCCTGCGATAGACATCCGCGAGGGCGCGTGTGTACAACTCGTTGGTGGCTCGTATGACGCAGAGCAGCTCCGACTGGACAACCCGCCGGCAGTTGCACACAAATGGGAATATTCAGGCTTCCGCCAGCTTCACATTGTCGATCTCGACGCTGCGACCGGACGTGGATCCAATGTCGAGTCGATTCGCGAAGTGCTTCGAGCAACGTCCATGGACGCACAGGTGGGCGGTGGAATCCGAAACGAACAGAAAATCGAAGAACTTTTCGCGGACGGCGCCAGGCGCATCGTGCTTGGAACTCGCGCGATCGAGAGCTTCAACTGGCTTACCGATATGGTCGAGGCATTTCCAGGTGCACTGATTGTCGCAGCCGACGTGCGTGACCGGCACGTGGTAACTCACGGTTGGTCGAGTGTTTCCGATCGTTACGTACTGGACCTCGTTGAGGATCTCAATACTCTTTCACTCGCTGGAATCATGGTCACCGCGGTCCATCGGGAAGGACTGATGCAAGGTACTGATCTTCCGTTGATGGAAGAGGTCGTGGAGGAGAGCGCGCATCCTGTGTGTGCGAGCGGAGGCATCGGCTCCCTTGGTGATCTACGCGCTCTCGAAGATCGAGGTGTCGCTTCTGTAGTAATAGGTATGGCACTCTACACTGGCGCGCTGGATCCGGCGGCTGTTGCGGAGGAATTCGCGGAATGACCGCAAGGATGATTCAATGAGTGAAAAGACGAGGGTCGAACGCGTAACGAGCGAGACTCAAATACAGCTGCAGATCCAGCGCGGAACAGGGAAGGGAATTGTCACTACCGGCGTGCCATTCCTGGATCACATGATGATCACCTTCGCGCGATACTCCGGGCTTGATATAAGACTGGATGCGAGCGGTGATCTGAGACATCACACGATCGAAGATGTCGCAATTGCGATGGGTCGTGCGGTGTCCGATATCATGCCGCAGTCAGCGGCGCGCTACGGTGAGCGCACCATCCCCATGGACGAAGCGCTTGTGCAGGCATGTGTTGACATGGGGGGACGTCCTTTCTATCGCGGACCATTGCCGAGCACGCTTTATGACCACTGGATGCGATCGTTTGCGGATAATGCCAGGGCAACGATCCACATCAGAACCCTTCGTGGGTCCGACCGCCATCACATTATAGAGGCAGCGTTCAAGGCAGTCGCGCTTGCGATACGCGATGCAATGCAGGACTCCGGAGACGGCGTAGTGTTCAGCACCAAGGGCGCGGTATCGTTGGAGGTTGAGTGACTCTTACGCGCAGGTTGGTCGTGTGCCTTGACGTGAAGGACGGCAGGGTGGTGAAGGGGACGCGCTTCTTGAATCTTCGCGACGTCGGGGACCCGACCGAGCTTGCTTCCCATTACGAAGCCGACGGTGCCGATGAGATAGTCTTTCTCGATATCTCTGCGAGCGTCGAGGGGCGCAGTACGCTGCTGGATGTTGTACAGCGAACCGCTGAGCGGTTATTCATTCCGCTCACAGTCGGGGGTGGGATTCGCACTGTCGCCGATGTGACAAACGTACTCCGCGCCGGAGCGGACAAGGTTGCTATCAACTCCGCTGCAGTTACAAATCCGCACCTGCTTACCGAGGCATCCGAAGTCTTCGGTGCTCAGTGCGTCGTATCGAGTATCGATGCCAGGCGAAGCGGCGCGACGTGGCGCGTCTTCACGCACGGCGGCCGGATTGCTGCCGATCTGAATGCGATCCAATGGGCGCGTACGTCGGCCAGCCTCGGTGCGGGCGAAATACTTCTCACCAGCATGGACAGAGATGGATCTCGCGATGGGTACGATATCGAACTCACACGCGCGGTGGCTGACGTCGTGAACGTTCCGGTCGTTGCCTCAGGCGGCGCCGGCTCTGCAAGCGACGTTGTAGCTGCCATGGATCTGGGCCACGCCGACGCTGCACTTGTCGCTGGAATACTTCATGACGGTACGACAAGTGTCGGCGAGATCAAATCGCAGATGCGGGCTGCGTCGTTGCGTGTCAGGTACGCGGCATGAACGAATCCTACCTGAACGCCGTCGCCGAAGTCGCGACACTCGCAGGCGATTTTGCGATGACCCATTACCGCGAATCGCTTGATGTAGTTCTCAAGCAGGATGGTTCACCGGTAACCGTCGCGGATCGTGGCGCCGAGCAGCTGGCACGCAGTTGGATCGAAGAACGCTTTCCTGACGACGGAATCCTGGGCGAAGAATTCGGTGACACCAGACCTGACGCGAAGCGGCGCTGGATAATCGACCCCATTGACGGAACCAAGAGTTTCATCAGGCGAGTGCCGTTGTGGGGAACTCTCATAGCAGTGGCCGAGGGCGACACTGTGCTGGCTGGGTGCGCTTATTTTCCGGTGATCGACGAAATCGTGGTAGCGGCACTGGGCGAGGGATGTTTCTGGAATGGTGCTCCGTGCAGCGTGTCGTCACAGAACGCGATTACGAGATCCACGGTCCTCGTCACTGATGATCGCTTCCCCAACACAGTCAATCGGGCCAGCGCATGGCGCACCCTCGCAAGCCAGGCGGACGTGGTGCGAACCTGGGGCGATTGCTACGGTTACCTGCTCGTTGCAACCGGCCGCGCAGATGTAATGCTGGATGACATCGTTGCTCCATGGGACGCCGCTGCGCTGTATCCGATCGTCACCGAGGCGGGCGGTGTATTCACAGACTGGCGCGGGAATCCAACTCCTTTCGGCGACGATGTGATTGCTACCAATGCCACATTGGCTGCATCGGTTCGGCAGATCCTCATACCGCCATCCTCATGACAGCTGACGATTTTGATTTCGACAAGGGTTCCGGCCTGATTACAGTGGTGACACAGGACGCTGAATCCGGTAGAGTACTCATGGTGGCACATGCGGATCGTGAAGCGCTGGAGTTGACACTGGCGACTCGCGAGATGCACTACCGTTCCCGCACGCGCGGCCTGTGGCACAAGGGCGCGACCAGTGGAAACGTGCAGCGTGTTGTATCACTCACAGTCGATTGTGACGGAGATGCCGTCCTGGCCAGAGTTATCCCAGCTGGCCCGGCGTGTCACAACGGCACCACTTCCTGTTTCGTCAACGAGTCGAACGGCGGCGCGCTCACCGAACTCGCCGCCGTGATCGACGCGCGCGCTCAGGACACCAGCGCGAGTGACAGCTATACTCGCCGATTGCTGGACGATCGCAATCTCAGATTGAAGAAGATTGGCGAAGAAGCAGCTGAGCTGCTTGTAGCGCTCGCCGATGATGACCACGAACGAATTCGAGAAGAGGCTGCGGATCTGTTATATCATACTCTCGTCGCCATCCGCGCACAGGGCGTGACGCTTGATGATGTGCGTCACGTCCTGGCTAACCGAGCGCGCTAGAAGCTGAGCAGGAGTGCCCTGTCCACCTTTGTTGTATCGCCAAGATACGCCCAGTGGAAATCCTTCATGTACTTGCGAGCGGCGGCTTGTACCGCTGCCGGTGTTACGGATCTGAGATCTTGAACGAACGTCATGGCATGACGATAGTCACCTTGATACAGTTGCGAGCGAGCGAGAAAGTCGGCCTGTGATGCGTTCGTCTCGTTGTCGAGAAAGTATTGAGTTATGAACTGCAGCTCCAATCGCTGCAAACCATCGGCTGTGACAGTCTCGTTCTGGAGCTGAGTGATGAATGACTTCATGAGCTTCAACGTCGTATCAGGCGAGACAGTGGTGACATAGAGTCCAGATGCGCTGGCCGCTCGCTCGAGAAATGGCGCGTGTACGTCGTACGTCAGATTCTGTCGACCACGGATTTCCGCGAACATCTGCCCGGTCAGCACGGTTGCCGCGACGCGCAGCGCGGTGTAGTCGGGTGACGATGCCAACGGACCTGCGACGTAGCCAAGCAGGTAGTTCGTCGGAAGGGTGCGCTGAACCAGTACAGCGGATGCCGGACGAACCGGAATGGGATCCGGGAGCGTCCATTTGTACGAACCGGCAGGCAGCTGAGCGAGTGTCGAGTGGATCAGCGATTCCAGATGTTCGCGCGTTACATCTCCGACTACTACGAGGAGCATCCGCGATTTCACGATCTGGGTCCGCTGGTAGTCGCGAAGCGAAGCCGGTGTTATCTGAGCGAGTGACGTTGCATTACCGGTTGGCGATACGGCATATGGGTGACCGGCAAACGCTACACTGTCCGCGAGATCAGAAACGTACGCGTCGGGGTCATCGCGTTCCTGTTTCTCACCGCTTATGAATTGCGACCTGACAAGCTCCACCTCGGCTGGCTGAATGGCGGGATACATCAGACGATCTGCGAAGATCGCCCATGTTGAATCCACCTCACTCGTGATCGTGTGGGCCCCAAACATCGTCCAGTCGATGCTCGGCTCTACAACAAAGTCCACTCCGAGCGCCGATGTCCTGCGGCGAAGCACCGTCTTTGGATAATGACGGGTACCCCGCTCGGATACGGTGAGCAGGAACGGTTCGATACCACTGGTTGCTTCGGTTACCTGACGCGTACCGCCGAGCAGGTATACGTTGGCGACCACGACGTTATTGGAAGTATTCCGCCGCAGGATCACGGGAATACCATCTACAGTGAAGCTGGACGTGAGAGTGTCAACTGCAGTTTGCGCAACGACCGACGTGCCGGATGCACACACCATTGCGACAATCACCGCGATTCGACGCAGCATCAGTTGCCCCCCTTCAGGTCATCAGCGGTAAGATGAATCTGCTGTCGACCTTCTGGAGAGATCAGAACGCCGGTGATGCGAGGTTTACCGATGATGTACTTGTCCGCGTACGCGCGCAGGTCCGATATGCTCTGATGCGCCATGTTGTCAACGTAGCCCATGTAATACTCAAGGCTCGCCACGCTCCACCAGAAACCGAGGGTGTGGGCGAATGCAGAAGCCTGCTCCTGTCCAAACGCAGACGTAACCGCACGATGCGCCTGTGCGGCCTTGAGATCTGCTGGATCGAAGTACCCCGGTGTGTCGATCTGCTTGACCGCCGAGTCGAGCGCAGCAAGTGCCGGTCGCAGCTTTTCGGGTGATGTCTGGCCGCTGATGGTGATCGGGCCAGTGTGGTTCAATGTGTAGTAGTTGACGGTGACGCCCTGCCACAAGCCAGTATCTACAAGTCGTTGCTGAAAACGCGATCGCGGATCATTGAGCAGATCCGAGAACACGTCAGCTGCGTAGGTTGACTTGGGATCCTTCCCAACACTTGGCCCCTGCCATTGAAGCAACACGGTAACGGCATTGACTGGTGCTTCCACCACAACGGCATCGCTCTTCGTGAGAGCCGGAATGTCAGGTATTGGATCGGTGGCAAACGGGTCCGGTCCGCGTGCCCAGCTTCCCAATTGTTTCTCTGCAATCGCAAAGATGCTATCAGGCTTTACATCACCCGCAACTATCAGCACCGAGTTGTTTGGGATGTAGTACTTGTGCTGTATGTAGCGCATCTTCTCAGGTGTAGTTGTTGCTACTACCTGACGATCGCCGATCACGTTCTTCCTGGAGTAGTTGCCAGGATACAACTTCATATCCACCTGCCGCTGCAGTTGGAAAAAAGGGCTTGATTCATTCCGATCGTATTCGCCAATAACAACCTGTCGCTCTACCGCAAGTTCACTCTCCAGAAAGAGTGGCGCCTTGAGCGCTGGTGTAAGCCACTGGATCGCACCTCGCACCGAGTCGGCGGGCACGGTGAGATAGTAGCTCACCGTTTCTTCCTGAGTTGTCCCGTTGAATACCGCGCCGAGTTGTGAAGCGCGATCGAGATACGTGTCGCTCTCCGGGTACTCGGCGTTTGCGCGGAAGAACATGTGCTCGTACATGTGCGCCAACCCGGCGTATTCCGGAGTTTGCGTAAAGGAGCCGTTGCGAACATTTATCTCGACCGTTGCAAGCGGAACCCCGTGATTCTCCACAACGATGACTTCGAGACCGTTGGGCAACACGCGTCGTTGTATGATCTTTTCGAGATCTGCACGTTGCGCCAACAGAGACGCGGGTAGCAGAAATACAGTGGCTACAAGCGCTAGCCAGGTTCGGCGAATTACAGCTACTTTCATCTTCCTCACTTGCGCGGAAACATCTCGTCTCGGTTGGCGAGCTCATATGCAGTCGCCGCCACCACGACTGCCGCCTGTTTGAGATCATCGAGCATCAGATGATCGTACACGTCATTCGAGGAATGGTGCGTCCGCAGGTCATATTCGATCGGATCCTGAATGAAATTGAATCCGGGAATCCCCGCATCGTCAAACGAAACGTGATCGGTGCTCCCCGTATTCCCTCGGCGCACAGCCACGACCCCGAGATCCTTGAACGGCCAGAGAAGCTGCTCAAATATTGGCACCGCCTTCTCGTTTGACTGGTCCCAGATACCACGAATTTTGCCGGTGCCGTTATCCAGATTCAGATAGGCGGAGACTTTCGAGACCATTTCCGGATGTTTCCTGATCCATCCGCGGGAGCCGTAGATACCCTCTTCCTCGCCACTCCATAGGGCGATGCGGATTGTTCGACGTGGCTGGAGGTTTAGCGTCTTCAGGATCCGCATCGCCTCCATCATCACGATCGAGCCAGCGGCGTTGTCGGTTGCGCCATTTCCAAAGTGCCATGAATCGAGGTGCGCACCGATCATTACATACTCGTCTGGTTTATCAGTTCCGCGGATATCGCCCAGTGTGTTGTAGGCGTTGAGATCGCTGGAGAGGAATCGATTCTGAACATCGAGTTGAACCTTTACCGGCACTCCACTCGTGACATTGCGGTACATCTCGTTGTATTGCTCCTGCGCGATTATCACCGTAGGAACCGGTATCTGAGCATCGGGATTTGTCGCAGCCCAGTCACCACCGCCACGAATGGTGCCGTACGGGCTACCTGATCCGGAAATTACGCCCGCGACGCCTGCGGCGATCACGAGCGAGTCACGATGCGACTGCTGCTTCTGAATCTTCACAAGGAGGGTATCCCAGCCGATCTGCCCACCGGCTCGCTGATGAACCGGGGCAAACAGTGAGTCCAGCGGAGTCCGTCGCTCGTATTCCTTGAATTCGGGCGGGGTCGCGCGCGGTGGCGTTATCAGCACGAATGCTCCGCGAAGCTTGGTTCCGTACTTCGCGATGCTGTCCACTCCACCCTCTACGACCATGACGGGAGCGGTCACGCTCCCCTTGGTACTACCAGTCCATGCACTTGGCTGACCAGGCATTACCTGACTGTAAGGTGTGAGGATGCGCCCTTGGTAGCTGATGTTCTCCCAGCCGCGCCCAAACCGGCCCCACGGCTCGATCGCCACGCCACTCAGCCCCCACGAGCGCAGCATAGCAGCGGTCCAGTCGTTCGCCGCCTTCATCCCCGGCGAACCGGTTAGCCGCGGTCCAATTACATCTGTCAGATGGTGCGCGAGTTCTGGGATCTGAGAGTGATTCAGGCCTTCATCGCGAATTCGTGAGACGGCGGACAGGTCCACTCTCTCCTGCGCTATCTGTCCACTTACCGGAACGGAAAGCGTCAGGGTAGCAGCCATTGGAACGGCAAGTAGCACTCGCATGCGCCGTCTGAGTGGAACGACTCTGGATGTTCTCATTACAGTGTCCAGGCTATTGGAAAGCCGATTGGAGTGTGTTCGGCATACCGTATATTTGATGGGTTATGCACCCATTCCATATGGTATGGCCGGACGTATTGACGCGAACCGCGTGAGGTCGATGGAAAAATACGCGTATGACGAACTCGCGTCGCAACTCGATCAGTCACGATTGACCCGCGACGAGCCTATCGGCCCCTTTACGACGTTCCGAATCGGCGGCCCGGCGGATCTTTTCTACTCGGCCACGTCCGCTGACGATCTCGCGAACGCAATAGCTGCGGCACGACATCTCGAAATCCCGTTCTTCGTACTTGGCCTGGGCGCGAACATTCTGGTGGGCGATCGCGGTTTTCGCGGCATCGTCATCCGAGACCGTGCAAGCAGCTTCGAATTTCACGAAGACGGGCGCCTCAGGGCAGAGAGTGGCGTTGTTATGGCCGACCTGATCCCGCAGGCAGTTGAGCACGGCCTGTCTGGCCTCGAACACTATGTTGGAATACCGAGCACCGTCGGCGGCGCCGTCTGGCAGAATCTCCACTTCCTGAGCCCCGCGCCGCAGCGCGAGCGTACAGTGTTCATCGCCGAAGTGGTTGCTAGTTGCGAAATCCTGAGCGAGTCCGGTGACCGTAGAACCGTGGATAGAGACTATCTGAAGTTTGGATACGACGACTCGATTTTTCACCACCGCGCTGACTTTGCACTTGCGGTAACCTTCCAGCTATCCCCGGGCAACCCTGCCGACATGCACCGGATCATTCAGGAGAATCTGAGCTGGCGCGGTGCCAGGCATCCATGGCTGCAGTTTCATCCGTCTGCCGGCTCGATCTTCAGAAAGATCGAGGGAGTGGGCGCGGGCCGTCTGATCGACCAGCTTGGCATGAAAGGGTTTCGCATCGGCGGTGCTCAGATCTCACACATTCACGCGAACATCATGGTGAATCTGGGCGGTGCTACAGCGCGCGATGTTCGCGAACTTATCGCGCTCGCTCAACAGCGGGTAAGGGATGAACTGGGTCACGAACTGACGCCGGAAATCGCTTTTGTCGGAGAGTTCTGATGGAAAACATGGATAGCGATAGAGACAGTGATCGCGGTAGTGATATCGTTGTAATCCGCACATTCGGCGATGCGATATCGGCGCACATCGCCCAGGCGGCGCTGGAAGCCAACGAGATCAGATCAATCATCATCGGAGACGACGCCGGCGGCGCGTACCCGGCACTCACTTTCACCAACGGCGTCCGGCTGGCAGTGCAGCACACCGATGCTGTACAGGCTCTCCGGCTGCTGGACGAGAATCCGGACTGAGCTCTTGGCCGGTATATCGGCCAAGAGCTCTATCGCGTACCGCTCCATCGCGTGACAACTTCCGCTTCGTCGCGCCAGATGTCGCAACCGAGCTCTTGACTCTATAGCATGGTATAGAGTGCATCATACGGTGTGCACGACCGTGCATACCCTGTTGCCCTTGATCCAGAGGAATTCTCACCGTGACAATAACTGAACTCGATCTCGATTGCGGCTGGACCGTTAATGATGTCGTCAAGCGTCACCCGGCCACCCTGGAGGTTTTCAATCGCTATGGCCTCGACACGTGCTGCGGCGCGATGTTGACTGTCGAACAGGCTGCACATCAGGACAACGTGGACGCCGAATCACTCTGCGCGGAGCTGCATGCCGCCGCACGGCCGCAATAGGGCCTGCTACGAATGCTCCCGCACCCGTACATCCAGCGCGCGCCGGCTGTGCGAGCGAAGGGCTTGCGTGATACCATGACGCCGAGCGATGCTTCATTGGCGAAATGTTACTCGCGACAGTGATCCACTTCATTAGGACGATGGTGATAGTGATAGCGCTGCATGATCCTCGTGACTCCGGCGAATTGAGATCGTCGTCGCATGCATGAGAAATGCGCGGTCTTTGGTGTGTACGCGCCCAGCTTGGAATCCGCAGAGGCCGCGCGTCTCGTGCACACCGGATTATGGACGCTGCAACACCGGGGTCAGGAGAGCACCGGGATCAGTGTGAGTGATGGCGCTACCATCCGCACCCACAAGGGGCAAGGGCTCGTCGCGCACGTGTACGACGAAGCTTCTCTCGGGCGCCTCGTCGGCCGCATAGCGATCGGACATAACCGATACTCCACCTCCGGGGGCAATGGACTGCGTCATAGTCAGCCAGTGGTGGATGATAAGATGCTCCTGGCGCTGGCGCACAACGGCAACCTGCCCAGTGTCGCGGCGCTGTCACGTTCGCTCACTGATGCCGGCGTAGACATCACGGGCGCAAATGACTCCGAGCTGATGCATGCTGCGCTCGGACGCGAGATGGCGCGCGGCGTCAGCCTGGAAGACGCGGTGCGCATGTGCTTCCCTCTGTTCACGGGCGCGTTCTCGCTCGCGCTCCTCACACCACGGGCGCTAGCCGCCGTGCGGGACGTGCGTGGCATCCGCCCGCTATCGCTGGGCCGGATCGGCGACGGCTACGTAGTGTCGTCGGAAACGTGCGCCATTGACGCTGTGGGCGGTACGTTTCTGCGTGACGTGCGACCGGGCGAACTGGTAGTAATGGACGAGAACGGGATGCGGTCCGTGCAGCTCGAACCTGGCAAGGAGCAACTCGACATTTTCGAGTTCGTATACTTCGCACGCCCCGACAGCATGCTGCTCGGCCGCCGGGTGAATGAGGTGCGGCGCCAGTTTGGCATTCGGCTCGCGCGCGAGTGTCCGGTAGATGCAGATGTCGTCATCCCGGTACCGGATTCCGGAGTACCGGCTGCTGTCGGCTACGCGGGCGAAACTGGCATCCCGTTCGACATTGGACTCGTCAAGAACCGGTACATCCACCGCACGTTCATTCAGCCGGCGCAGCGACTGCGCGAAGTCGGCGTGCAGCTGAAACTCAATCCCATCGCAGAGGTGTTGCGCGGCCGCCGCGTTGCTGTCGTGGATGATTCGTTGGTGCGCGGGACCACAGCGCGGCAGATCGTCGCGATGCTGCGGCACGCGGGCGCACGCGCGGTGCACTATCTCGTCTCCTCACCTCCAGTGCGCTACCCGGATATCTACGGGATCGACCTTCCCAGCCCAGCCGATCTCGTCGCCGCGACGAAGTCAGTGGATGAGATCCGGCAATCCATCGGGGCCGAGTCGCTGACGTATCTGTCGTACGATGGGATGATTGCTGCCACGGGTCTTCCGGAAGATCACTTCTCAACCGCGTGCTTCAACGGAGTGTATCCGCTTGAGAACCTGGACAGGTCCGTGCTAACCGACGTGTGACTGCCTGGCCGCCTCGTGTAGCGTACCAATCGTCCATCGGCACTGTCGGTGATTAAGGGGCCCTGCATTTGCACTTAACCTCGGATCGGAAAGGGCCGCCGATTCTACGTCAACACATCACCCCAGCACGGACCGGCAATGATCCGCAAACTCAAATCCGGCGAATACCGGCTATACTCCAAAAAGACCAATCCGAAGACGGGAAAACGACGTAATCTTGGTACCTTTAAAACGCGCACTGCGGCTGAAAAGCATGAACGCGACGTGCAGTATTTCAAGCGACATTAACTACCCGAACGATCGTTCGGAGAGGTGAACAATGACTGCCAAAGCAACATTTGGCGCTGGATGCTTCTGGGGATCAGAAGTGGCCTTTCAAAACGTTCCGGGTGTGACGGCAACCACCGTCGGATACGAAGGGGGATCGAAGCCCGAGCCCACGTACGAAGACGTGTGCAGCCACACCACCGGCCACGCCGAGGTGGTTCAGATCGATTTCGACCCGGCAGTTACGAGCTACAACGCAATGCTGGACGTGTTCTGGAACAACCACGACCCCACAACGCTCAATCGCCAGGGACCAGATATCGGCACTCAGTATCGATCAGCAATCTTCTACCACGACCAGGAGCAGAAGGAGCTCGCCGAACGCTCAAAGGAGCTCGTTGCTGCGAGTGGCAGATTCAAGCGCCCAATCGTGACGGAAATAGTCCCCGCTTCCACGTTCTGGGTCGCAGAGGATTACCACCAGCAGTATCTCGAGAAGCGTGGCCTCGCCAGCTGCCACATCTAGGCCAACAGCTCGCTAGCGACATCGGTGGTTAACCGCTGATGCGCGAGAATGGCAGACCGAGCACCTCCAGCGTCTCCGGCAGCGGCGAAGACGCCGTTACACTTGTACACAGCTCTGGTGCAACCGCCAGAATCACCCGTCACGGCGCCCATGTTGTGAGCTGGGTAGATCCCTCTGGACAGGAGCGGCTTTACCTCAGCCCACGGGGCCGGTATGGCCCGGGCGAAGCCATTCGGGGCGGCATCCCGGTAATCTTTCCCCAGTTTGCCACCGGCCCGCTTCCCAAACACGGATTCCTGCGCACTCGCCGCTGGTCCCTGGTCGCGAACCTCGGTGACAGCGCCACATTCCACATCACTGACGATGACGAGACTCGCGCGCTCTGGCCGCATCGCTTCCGCGCCGAGCTCTCCGTTGAGCTCGCGGAGATGCTTACCGTCTCGCTCGTAATTAGAAACTCGGGCGACTCGAAGTTCTCCTTCACCGCGGCGCTCCATAACTATCTCGCGGTAACCGACGTCCAACAGGCGGCGGTCGAAGGGTTGTCCGGCCTGGTATACATAGACAAGGTGTTGGACGGCACGCGTTGCGTCGAAGAAGGTGCCGAGCTCCGCATCCGCGGCGAGACTGATCGGATCTATGTATCCGGTCCTCGCCAGGTTGCCGTATCTTCTGCACTGGGTTCGAGCTCTACGGTCGTTGGTGCTGATGGCTTCGGTGACTGGGTCGTATGGAACCCATGGCGAGAACTTTCTGCCTCTCTGGCTGACATGGAGCCTGACGACTACCTGGAAATGTTGTGTGTTGAAGCGGCACGGATATCCGATCCGGTGGTATTAACTCCGGGCGCCACCTGGAGTGGAACGGAAGTTATCGGCGCAACCTGAACTAGCCAGTTCGGCTGGGGTGTGCAGCAATATGGTCATGCATTCAACTAGGACTGACGCTACAGTTTTGATAATTGACGACGAACCGGAAATTCGTCACGTCGTTCGCTCCGCACTTCGCTCGACCGTTGCTCGAGTTATCGATGCGGTTGACGGCCATACCGGACTTGCCGCAGTGCGAGCACAGACGCCCGATCTGATCGTTCTGGACCTCGGGCTTCCCGATCAATCGGGCCTGGATCTCTGTCGCTCAATCCGGGCATACTCGCTCGCTCCGATCGTTGTTCTTACAGCCAGGCACATAGAATCTGACAAGGTCGCGCTCCTGAACGCAGGCGCCGACGATTACGTGACCAAACCGTTCAGTACATCCGAGTTTGCCGCGCGGGTCGCCGCGCAAATCCGCCGAGCCAGAACAGCTCGCCCTGGAACTTCCGGAGTAGTCGAAACGGACGGAGTTTCGATCGACTTCACCTCTCGAATTGCGACTCGCGACAGCAGACCGATACGACTCACTCCCATCGAATGGGCCATCCTGCGAGCGCTCACCGGGGATCCTGGTCGTGTCTACACTCACCAGCAACTCTTTGACGCAGTGTGGGCACGAGAATTCGGTGACGCGCGACAATACCTGCGAGTTCACATCACCAACCTTCGCCGCAAGATTGAGCGCGACCCCACACATCCGCACGTTATCATAACAGAACCGGGAGCCGGCTACCGATTCGGCATACCGATGGCACAAGAATCGGCGTAACGCGTCTCGTGGAACGTATGGCGCAGCTTCGTTCAAGTGCAGCGAAGTCAGTCGCGTTGTGGTACGGTTTGCTCATACTCGCAACCGTTATCATGTATCTGGCGAGAGATCGTCAGGAGAGCCAGGCTCATGTAGTTCTCGTGTATCTGTTGATCGTACTAGGCGGCAGCGTGAGTGGCGGGCGTCCACTTGGATTCACCCTCGCAGCTGCATCGACGATACTCGTCTCCTACTATTTCCAGGCTCCATTCGACGAGTTCTCGCTATCAAAACCAGTCGATGCAATAGTCCTTTCCGCATTCATGGCGACCGCCGCAACAACAACATATCTGCTCGTTCGAGCACAGGAAGAGGCCGCAGAGGCGCGCGCGCGCGCCGAGGAAATCCAGCGACTCTCCGCTGAGGCCAGTCATGCTGCCGCACTGCGCGAAGCTGCACGCTTCAAGGATATTCTTCTGGCTTCGGTATCACACGACCTTCGCACACCGCTGACAAGCATCAAGGCGCTCGCGCAGGATGCGGCCGATTCCGGAGACGCGAATTCTGTCATCATCGTTGCGCAGACCGAACGACTCAGTAAGATGGTTGCACATCTTCTGGATATGTCCCGCGTAAACGCCGGCGCGTATCCCATGTCACTCGAGGTAAACACAGTCGAGGACCTTGCCGGTGCGGTCGTGACGGAAATGATGGGTGCGAATGCCGCGGACCGTGTTCATGTTACAATCGACTACTCCGCTCCCGCGCTGGTGGGGATGTTCGACTTCGTTGAGACCATCAGAATCCTGACCAATCTCATTGACAATGCGCTACTGTATTCGCCGGATTCCGAGACAGTCGAATTGTCAGCCTCACGAGTTGGCGACTGGCTGCAGCTCGATGTCGCTGACCGGGGACCTGGAGTTCCAAAAGACGACGTCGAGCGCATCTTCGAGCCGTTCTACCGTCACGCTGCAACGTCCGGGACCGCCCCCGGTACCGGACTCGGTCTGGCAATTGCCCGATCACTCGCCAAGGCACAGGGAGGAACGATCGAATACGCGCCCAGAAAAGGGGGCGGCAGCGTGTTTACTCTCAGGCTTCCCGCAGTCGAAGACCCGGGATTCCAGCTCGACGAATGACCAGCAATTGCGTTTGCGAAGTGCTTATCCTTCACGTTGATCTTCTCAACCCACATAATATTCAGATATGGACCATTCAGCAGCCTTTCTAGGCTTGATCGATTCGGTGCACCCTAAAGTCCGGGACGTGACAGTGGAGCAGACTCGTGCCAGACTCCTCGAAAATCCTTCTCTGCAACTAGTTGACGTTCGCGAGGACAACGAGTGGTCAGCCGGTCACATAACCGGGGCGTCACACCTCGGGAAGGGCGTGATTGAGCGGGACATCGAGACCAGAATTCCCGATAAGAACGCGGAAATCATCCTGTACTGCGGTGGGGGGTTCCGATCCGTACTCGCAGCTGATGCAATCCAGAAGATGGGCTACACGAACGTCGCATCAATGGCCGGCGGATGGCGCGGGTGGAAGGCGGCTGGAGCACCAGTCGAGTGATCCTGACAGCTTTGTTTGCCGTCGTGTCTCTCGGATCCGCCCCCACAACACCAATAGCCTCGACAACTGCGCTCGACCCGTTTCAGACCACCACTTCCGATTCGGTTCCGCACCGAAAGGTCGCGCGCAAGAAATCCGTTTCCTCGCGTGCACGTCCGGTCAGCGATACAACGCCTTCCCAGAAGACGCCGCCATCACCCGCGTTCACCGTTACTCCGCTTCCGAATTCCCTGCTTCCAAAGAATCGGATCGTTGTATTCTATGGGAACCCGCTTTCCAAGAAAATGGGCGTGCTCGGTGAATATCCGCAGGCAACGATGATTGCGAAGCTGCAGGATGAGGTACGCAAGTTCCAACTCGCCGATCCTTCGACCCCCGTGAAGCCGGGATTTCATCTCATCGTTTCTGTCGCACAAGGCTCACCCGGGAAAAACGGGCTCTACCGGCTGCGGATGACGGACTCCCTGATCACCTACTGGTGCAACCTGGCAGAGAGCAAGGGATACTTGATTTTCCTCGACGTGCAGATTGGAAAGAGCACCGTGCAAGCGGAGCTTAAACCGCTCATACCGTATCTCAAGCGGCCCTACGTGCATCTTGCACTGGATCCTGAATTCTCGATGCATCACGCGTCAGAGGGGTACGTCCCCGGCAAGAAAGTCGGCGTCATGGATGCAGAGGAAATCAACTACGCGATCAAAACTCTCGCGGATCTGGTTGCCGAGAATCATCTACCGCCAAAGATCCTCGTAGTCCACAGATACAGGCAGGCGATGGTCACTCATTACCGCGAGATCCGCCCGGTACCAGAAGTCCAGTTCGTAATGAACATGGATGGATTCGGTGACCCGCAGCTGAAGCGCGACTCGTACAACGCATACGAACGAATGCAGCCTGTACAGTTCGACGGATTCAAGCTCTTCTACAAGAATGACAGGCCGATGCTCACGCGCGAAGAGGTTGTGAAACTGAAACCATCACCACTGTTCATTACATTTCAATAGGTCGTCTCGAACCGCTGATCGAAGTACTGCTCAATCAGGGACGCCCAACGAGGCGTCCCTTTTTTTCGTACCATGTGAACGTCCAGTGTGAAACCGAGAGTTTTATCTCGCCTTCAGAACATCGCTCACCGAGGCCCTATGACCAGCAGACGCGACTTCCTCAGGACCACCGCGCTCGGTGCGGTAGCTATTGCGGGTACGGCAGGTTTCACCCATGCCGCGCGTGCAGAATCCTTGCTCCGAAAGAGCCATGGTGATTCTGGTGATCCAATGGCCAATGAGATCGCACTGGCCGCTATCCAGGCCGCAAAGGATGCTGGCGCTTCCTATTCCGACGCGCGCGTCGGCAGGTACCGCCGCCAATTCGTGGCGGCACGAGAACACCAGATAACCGGAGTAAGCGATTCCGAGTCATTTGGCATCGGAGTCCGCGCAGTGGTAAATGGTGCCTGGGGATTCGCTGCAACCCGGGACGTCTCACGCGCCGGTGCGGTCAGGGTTGCTCAGGAGGCCGTTCAGGTGGCGCGCGCTGCACACACTGTACAGCGCACTCCCGTTGTCCTCGCACCAACGCCCGCCGTCACAGGAACCTGGCGCACTCCGGTTCAGCAGGATCCGATCGACATCCCCATCGAGGATAAGGTTGCGCTGTTGCTCGCGGCCAACGAAGCCGCACTCAAAGTCCCGGGTGTACGTTTTGCGAATTCCGGTCTTGCGTTGCTGAGAGAGGAAAAAACTCTCGCCACAACTGATGGAACGCTCGTCACACAGACTTTCATACGTGTTGGGCCATCATTCACCGTGACCGCAATCGGGGACGGCGATTTCCAGTCGTACACCGAGGAGCTCGCACCACGGGGTTCAGGTTGGGAATACATAACTGCGCTCGACATGCCCGGTAACGCGCCGAAATGGGCGGCACTCGCCGCGGAAAAACTCACCGCACGGTCCGTAGATGTGGGTCGATACGATCTCATACTTGATCCGACAAACCTGTGGTTGACGATCCACGAATCCGTCGGACACCCGACAGAACTCGATCGCGCACGTGGCTACGAAGCAAACTACGCCGGAACCAGCTTCGTTGCGCCACCAGAGAAGATGATGGGCAAACTGAAGTACGGCTCGCGATTGATGAATATCCAGGCCGACAGGGTGCAGCAGGATTCCCTCAGCCAGTGCGCGTGGGATGATGAAGGCGTTGCTGCAGAATCCTGGATGCTCATCAAGGATGGTGTCTTCCATGACTATCAGACAGTCCGTGATCAGGCACCAGCGATCGCATCGCTCAATGGAGTCAACCACTCACATGGTTGCTCCTTCGCTGATTCATGGGACAGTGTGCAGTTCCAGCGCATGCCGAACGTGTCACTCCTGCCGGGTGAACATGATTCTACCATTGATGACATAATCGCTGATACCGACCGTGGCATCGTCATCAAGAATCGCGGTTCGTGGTCAATCGACCAGCAGCGCTACAACTTCCAGTTTTCTGGCCAAGTCTTTTACGAAGTCAAGAAGGGCAAGATCACCGGAATGCTCAAGGATGTCGCGTATCAAGCGCGAACTCCGGATTTCTGGAGTTCCATGGACATGATCGGAGGCAAGAGATCCTACTGGCTCGGTGGAACGTTCTCCGATGGAAAGGGACAACCGGGTCAGTCAAGCTCCGTCAGTCACGGCTGCGTTCCAGCAAGATTTCGCCAGGTGAACATCATCAACACTGCGAGGAGCGTCTGATGCCGGATACTCTGATGAATCGCGAAACCATGCAGGCTCTCTCGAAGCGAGTCCTCGCAATGAGTAGCGCTGACGAGACGCGAGTGAACATCACCAGCGCTGCAAGCGGCAATACACGTTTTGCGGCCGGTGACATAACAACCAGCGGCGACGTTGATAACACGCTGATATCGATCACCAGTACCGTGGACGGGCGCAGAGCATCGACCACGACCAACCTGATTGACGACGCTTCTCTCAAGCGCGCAGTAGATACGGCGCTTCGACTCGCCAAGCTCTCACCGCGGGACCCGGAACTCGTCCCGGAATTGGGCCCACAGCAATACCAGGATGTGATCGCAAGCAATAGCGATGTGTCCAACCTGGGTGCAACCGCACGTGCACGTGCGGTTGAGCAATTGATCACTGCTACTCGCAGCCCTGGCGGCGCAATGCCAATAGATCCAGCCTCTCTGTTCGTAGCCGGTTTTCTTGAGGCGAATGGCACGGCTGACTGTGTTGCTACTTCCAAAGGCCTTTTTGCGTATCACGCCAGCACTGACGTATCGCTCTCTTGCACCGCAAGAACACCCGACGGCACTGGATCCGGATACGCATCGTCGGGTGGACGATCATGGACGTCGATCGACCCGAGCGCACTCGGCAGACGCGCTGCTCAAAAAGCTCTCGCATCGCGCAATCCAGTAGCAATCGAGCCGGGACGCTATACCGTTATCCTGGAACCTCGCGCCGTTGCTGATTTCATCCCCGGATTGGTCGGCTCACTCAACGCTCGCTCCGCTGATGAAGGTCGCAGCGCCTTCTCCAGGAAAGGCGGTGGAACAAAGATCGGAGAAAAGATCGTCGACGAACGCGTGACGCTCCTTTCCGATCCATTCGATCCTGACCTCCTCGGCCAACCGTTCGACACAGACGGGCTACCGTTGAAGCGCGTCGTATGGATAGAGAACGGTGTTCTCAAAAATCTTGCATACTCGCGGTTCTGGGCGCAGAAGCAGGGTGTCGAACCGACCGGCGGTGCCGGTGGTGGGTTCGGACGCAATCCCGCGGGGCTCAAACTGACTGGCGGGTCCAAGTCAGTTGATCAACTGATTGCGGAAACCCCACGCGGCGTGCTAGTCACACACTTCTTCTATATCCGCTCTCTCGATCAACGAACCGTGTTGTTGACAGGACTGACACGAGATGGCACGTTCCTCATCGAGAACGGCAAGATCAGCAAGAGCATCAAGAATTTTCGCTGGAATGACAGCCCTCTTCTCTCACTTGCACGCCTGGCCGATATCGGAAAGCCGGAACCGATCGAAGCTGGGCTGGTCATGCCGGCATTGAAGATCAACGACTTCACTTTCTCGTCGCTTTCGGACGCAGTGTAGCCACGTAAGCGCTACACATAACCACTGGATTCAGAAAACACCGGGTAGCTTTCACGCTGCCCGGTGTTTTTTCAATCTCCATCCGCATCGGTTTTCTCCGATTGCGGTCTCACTGCAAGATCTACAGCCAGCCAGACAAGCCGCGATATCGGATAGAGCAGCACGGGAAGCAGCACCATCGCCGCTACCAACCCGTACTGCAGCACATCCCACGGCACTCGCGGATACGTCACGATCAGCACGCCCCAGAATCCAACGGCGAATATGACGAAGCACAGCGTAATGTTCAAAAGCATCCCGCCGATATAATAGTCGCTCTCTTCACCCCGCTCCAGCGCAATCCCGCAAGCCGGACACCGCTCGTGGAGATGGAACCAGTCCCTCAGCACTGGCTTCCCACCACAATTGGGGCATCGCGTAATCATGGCGCGCCCAACCATTCGGCCAACTACTCGCAGACCCGGCCATGCGAGTCTCTCCGGTTCAGACATTCGTGTCAGCTCACTCAGGTTACAGGTACTCCGTGAAGGCTAATGGCTACGCGAGCTAAGATCCTAGCAGAAACTGCCGAGCCTACCGTACCGCCTGTCAGCTATCCATTTTCATAGGCATGAATTCGAACCTCACGCGCTGCATTTCGAGCTTCATCATCGTCCTCGCCGTGCCTGTCATCGCATCAGCTCAGGGTCCATTCGTGCCAAGATCGATCGCCCCGGATCCGGGGGAGCAAAAGCACCTCAGCAATATTCGCGAGCTGACCAACGGTGGGGAGAATGCAGAAGCCTATTTCAGCGCCGATAGCAAGCGCCTCATCTTTCAGAGTACCCGCGACGACCGCACCTGCGATCAGCAGTACATCATGAACGTTGATGGCTCCAGTGCGCACCGCGTGTCGAATGGCAAGGGCAAGACGACCTGCGGCTACTTCATGGACGGCGATCGCCGCATCTTCTACGCATCGAGCCAAGCTGTCGATACCGCATGTACGCCACGCCCCGATCCCTCAAAGGGGTACGTCTGGCGGCTCGACCCGTATGACATCTACACGGCCAATCCGGACGGGTCTCACACACGTCGACTGACCAACTATGGCGTCTACACCGCGGAAGGAGTCCTTTCGCCTGATGGGAAGCACATCGTCTTCACATCCCTGAAGGGCGGCGATCTGGACATCTATACCATGAACGTAGATGGCACCAATGTGAAGCAACTCACCCACCAGGTGGGGTATGACGGCGGCCCATGGTGGTCTCCGGACGGCAAGCAGATCGTTTACAGAGCGTTTCACCCAACCGACCCCAAGGATCTCTCCGACTACAAGACGCTGCTGGCCCAACGTCTCATTCGCCCTAACAAGATGGAGCTTTGGTTGATGAATGCGGACGGGTCCAACCAGAGACAAATCACTCACCTGGGCGGTGCGAACTTCGGACCTTCCTGGACGCCGGATGGAAAGAAGATCGTCTTCTCATCCAATTACCACACCGACCCAAAGCTCGGGAACTTCGACATCTTTCTCATCAACCCCGATGGAACACACATCGAGCAGATAACTACCAATGCCACGTTTGACGGATTCCCGATGTTCAGTCCGGACGGGAAAAAGTTCGTCTGGGCCTCCAACCGCCATACTAAAAACCCCCACGAGACAAACGTCTTCATAGCGGATTGGCGTAACTGATTGCTGAGAGATCGTGATGTCGAACTTCTGGCAACAATTCGCTAAATTGTCGTGATGATGACGTGATAATGTCTCGGTGCTGCACGACGTCACCCCGCCGAAGGTCGGGGTCCAGTGCGTCACCCCGCCGAAGGTCGGGGTCCAGCCATAGTCGTGCCCGTCAGCCAGATCGGCAGCATCATCGCAGCCTCGCCCATGGATCCCGACCTGCGGTGGGATGACTGCTACTGCTGCAGCTCCGCTAACCAGCAGAACTGTCAACGAGGCTGGTCCATTCCTCAAGCGCCTTGTCCAGATCTCGGCGCGCCTGATCCAGTTTCTTGCCCAGGGCTACGGCCTTCGCCGTCCCTTCATTAGTCCCGTACATCCCGGGATCCTCGAGCTGCCTGGTCATGGTCGCCACCTTCGCCTCAAGCTGCTCAACCCGCGCCTCCGCAGCCTCGGCATTCCGCTTCACGGTGCGCTTGACCGATCGCTCCTTCTCGAGCTCTGACTCCCGGCGGCGAGTCTTCTGCTTCTGATGAACCCTCCGGAGGCTCTCTTCTTCTTCCGCGTTGACACGGGCAGCGTGGTCCCGCTCTTCGCTCACGACCTCCCACTCTGAAAAACTCCCGGGAAAGTCCGTCACGTGCGTGTCGTGGAGTACCCACACCCGATCGCAGAGTGCACGCAGCAGCGCGCGGTCATGGCTTACAAGAATGACCGTCCCATCGTAGCTCTCTATTGCATCCTCGATCGCCTCGATCGATTCCACATCCAGGTGGTTCGTAGGCTCGTCGAAGATCAACAGGTTGGCTCTGGACAGCATCATCATCGCAAGCGCAACACGGGCCCGCTCCCCACCAGAGAGCGTCGCCGCAGTCCGCGAGGTCTCATCGCCAGAAAAGCCGAATCGACCCAGATGTCCGTAAATCAACCCGCGTTCCCACTGCGGGCGCATATCACTTATCACATTGTAGAGCGTCTTGTCGCCCGGCACCTGCGTCATGTCCTGCCGGTAGTACTCCACCGTGATAGAGCCGCCCAGCCGCAGTTTACCAGACGCAGGCGTGCGGTCTCCAATCAATGTCTTCAGAAACGTGGATTTTCCTGCGCCGTTTGGTCCAACTATCCCAAGACGCTCCGTGCGATTCACTACGGCTGTGAGGTCACGTATCAACGTCCGTTCGCCGATCGCAATCGTCACGTGTTCCGCAACGACAACCTGATCACCACCACGCTCAGCCGTTTGCAGCCGCAACGCCATAGAGCCACTCTCGCCCGGAGGCGGGCTCAGACGCGCTACTCGCTCTAACCGCTTTCGTCGTCCCTTCGCCTGTTTTGAGTTCTGTCCGGCGATGTTTCGCCGGATATAGTCTTCTTCCTCGGAGATGACCCGCGACTGCTTCGAGAATGCGCGTTGCGCCGCCAACCGCCGCTCGGCACGTTGCCGAACGAACTCCTCGTAACCACATGCATAAGGCGTAGCCGAGCCAGCCTCAAAATGCAGAACGTGATCCACAACCGCCGCAAGAAAGGCACGGTCGTGGCTTATCAGCATGACCGTCTTTGCCGTTTCGCGCAGGTACGATTCCAGCCACGCGGTCGTATCAAGGTCGAGGTGGTTAGTCGGTTCGTCCAGCAGTAAAACATCAGCTGGACTCACAAGCTGGCGTGCAAGGCCAACACGTCCTCTCTCGCCACCGCTCAGATGCGCGAGTGGCCGAGTTCGTGACTCTACAGGGTCGAACCCCAGACCGTGAAGAACAGCATCGACGCGCGGTGCAAAGGTATAACCGCCTTCTCGTTCGAATCTCTCGAGATCTCGAGAGTAGCGGTCCAGGTCTTTCTGCGTGCATGACTCGCCCAGCTCACCCAGCCGCGTAGCCTGATCCGCCAGTGATTTTTCGAGCGCTAGAAGTTCCGAAAACGGGCCTGCGGCAGCCTCCCAAACCATGGAAGCACCCCCGAAATCCCGATGCTGGTCGAGTACCGAGATCCCGAGCGTCGGTGACTTGGCGACCGCGCCAGTTGTTGGACGCTGCGCACCGGTGATCAACTTGAATAGCGTCGTCTTCCCTATACCATTCCGCCCGACAATGCCCCACCGCTCGCCCTCGGCGATGGTGAAGGTAATGTCCTTGAATAGTGTATTCGCGCCGAAATCAACGGACGCGTTCGAAACAGATATTAGTGTCAACTATAGGTCTGGCTTGAACGTGGTAACAGCGCGTAATGTAACGGAGGTGCCGCCTTACCCGCCCTCCGCGAGAGGCCCTGATGCACCATTTGGCGCACTACTCCGCCGATGCGACCCAGGCCTTCCAATCCGCTTCTGCGAGACCAAGCGTGACCTTCTGTCCAAAGCGGACAAGCGGCTGCATGAGGAGCAGCGGTTCATCAGCCAGCTTGGCGAGCCAACTGTCGTCGTTCATGCGTGCGTGCTGCAATCCAAGATCGTTGTAACGCGCTGAATTCCTGTCGATCAGAGATCCGACCCCGAATTTTTGCGCAAATCTACGCAGCTCTCCTAACGACGCAGCTCGCTCGTTGAGATCCACGAAGTGAATTTTAACCCGACGGTCAGTAAAGAAGCGCTGCGCCTTGCGTGTATCGGCGCTCTTGCGGGTCCCGAATATCTGGACTTCCATCTCCGCTAATTTAACAAGCATGGACGACGTTCCCACTCGTTATCACCCCGCCTGGTGGGTCCCCGGCGGTCATGCGCAGACGCTCTGGGGAAAGGTGATCAGGCGACAGAAGGCCATACCAACTCGAGTTGAACGCTGGGAAACACCAGACGACGATTTCCTCGAAATTCACCGGCTCGATGCCTCCGGCAACAGCGCGCAGGACACACCTCACGTTCTTCTCCTCCATGGACTCGAAGGCACTGTACACTCGCACTATGCGCAAGGACTTCTCGGCGAGATGCATCGGCGTGGCTGGAGCGCAGATCTGCTTATTTGGCGGTCATGCGGCAGCGAGCCAAACAGAGCTCGACGATTCTATCACTCCGGTGAGACTCAGGATCTGGATCTTGTAGTGAAACGGATCGTGCACGAACGCCCGAATTCACTTCTTGGTATCGCTGGCGTATCACTCGGCGGCAACATAATGCTCAAGTATCTCGGTGAGATGGGGGAAGCGGCGCGCTCGTTCATCGGCGCTGCTGCAGCTGTCTCGGTACCGTTCGACCTTGGACGTGGTTCCGACTACATCAACCGCGGGTTTTCGAAGCTGTATCAGAAGTACTTTCTGGATTCGCTCAAGCAAAAGGCCATCGAGAAACAGTCTCGCTATCCGGATTTGCCCAGCCCTGAACAGGTTGGTATGATCGAGAGCTTGCGAGCGTTCGACGACACAATCACCGCACCGGTTCACGGCTTCAGGGACGCTATAGATTACTACGAGCGCTCCAGTTCCATTCATTATCTCATGGACGTTGCAGTAGACACGCTTCTTCTGAATGCATTGGACGATCCGTTTCTTCCGCCGGACATCCTCGATGATGTAGCCAGGATTGCGGTGGCGAACCCACGCATTACGGTGGACTTCCCACGCCGCGGTGGTCACGCCGGGTTCATAGGCGGGCGCAATCCGTTTAGACCTTTGTACTACCTCGAACGCCGAGTCGGGGAGTTCCTTGCAGACAAGTTTGCAGTCGCTGCAGTCAAAGCTGTCAACCCTCAACTCTGACAAACTCATGCGCACAACTTCCTTTCTGATCGGATCTTTACTTCTGGCCGCGCCATCGGTTTTGTTCGCGCAGACCGGTATGACACACGACATGTCTTCAATGACAATGTCATCGAGCACAAGCAGCGCACAGGACGACACTATGCTTCCGCCGGACGCCGCACACTCACTCGCGCGCCTTGAAGCCTCGCCACGTCATGGGGAATGGGTCACGCTTCACACATCGACCGGCGACGCGTTGCAAGCCTGGGTTGTGTATCCTGAACGGAGCACCAAAGCGCCAGTCGTAGTTGTCATTCATGAAATATTTGGCATGAGCACGTGGATCCGTGCTGTAACCGACCAGCTTGCCAAGGAAGGTTACATCGCAATCGCTCCCGATCTGATACCGACAACAAAAATTCCGGTCGGAGCCGACAGCCTTACTACTCAGGACGCAGTGGCCGCAGTCTCCAAACTTAATCCACTCAACGTCCAGGCTGGCATCTTCGCGGCAGCTAACTATGCGATGGCGCTACCATCGGCACTGCACAAGTATGGCGTCGTCGGCTTCTGTTGGGGCGGCACTGCGTCGTTCGCTCACGCGGTCGTCTCGCCGAAGCTTGGGGCATCAGTCGTGTATTACGGAACATCGCCCAAGGCGGCAGACCTTCTTTCAGTACAGGCTCCCGTGCTTGGACTGTATGGCGGCGCTGACGCACGAGTTGTCGCCACTGTCGCACCTGCTGACTCGCAGATGAAGGAAATGCACAAGATCTACGATCCGAACATCTTCGCCGACGCCGGACATGGCTTCCTTCGAGCACAAACCGACAGGAACGGGGCCAACATGAAGGCCACAGAACAGGCGTGGCCGGCAACAATCAACTGGTTTCGCAAGTATCTTGGGTCATGATGTCGCTGCATGAAGCTGCGGTCGTTTTTTACGCGGGTGTCTCGGGCATCGGCTTGCTGCTCTCCGTTTACGCAATGCTGCACGGCACTGTCCGAAAAGGTCGCGAACCCGGTGCAATCAGATTCCCGATGGCTGGGCTCAATGCTCCAGTCATCGGTGCCGCGCTGGTAGCCTTCGGAGCACTCGGCTACTTGCTGACGAAATATTCACACTTTAATCCCATTGCTGTTCTGATCGCCGCACTTGCAGCTGCAGCAGGAGGATGGATCGGAATGACTGTCCTCATGGCTAAGTGGGCGTTGCGTGGATCACTCAATGATCCACATGAGGAAATCGAAGAGTTGCAGGGAACCGTTGCGACCGTTACGCAGGCGATATCGCCGACTCAGCCAGGTCAGATAACGTATTCATTTCGTGGTCAGCCAACTCAGATTGCAGCGCGCAGTATCTCTGGTGAGGCGGTTGCCGCTGGTACCGAAGTCGTGATTGACAGAATTGGCGATGGGATTGCCGATGTGGAGCTCTGGTCCATCGTAGAACAGCGGCTGTAAGGTTTCAACCGCTCCATTGCATCCGTGAGTGTTACCTCGTAACGAAACGCAAACCGCGAAATTCAACGCTCACCGGACGTTTGAATTGTCGGACGGCAGAGCTACCATACTTCCGGAACGCTGGTGTAGCGGCGTGAACCTGGACCGTGTATCGCCCGCTACTGGGGACAGCCACATTCAGGCCATACGCATCCACGCGTGGACTCCACACGAATGGCATGACGTACGTGTCAATTTCCTTTTTCCTTGAGTCAATAATCGTTGCGCGCACGTTCAGGTCGGGTATCACTCGTCCGGTCGCTGCATCGCGAATACTGATCCCGATGTTGTTGACCGGGCCGATGCTCCCGTCCGCTGGTAGGTAAGCGAGTCCGCCGTTCTGGAGCGCCCACACTCCCTGAGGAGGACCAATCAGAACGGCCACGGTATAATCGCCAGATTGTCGCTGCAGCCCGTTCGAAGGACGTTCGCGCAACACGGCGGCAATCGAGGATCCAATCGCTTTTCCCTCCGCGCGTGACAGTTCGATGGCATCACTACGGCTGCCGCGTGCAAGACGCTGTGCCGCTCCAGCAAGAGAATCACTCGACACGGAAACGTCGTCAAACCTCGCAGTTACATCTTTCCGGAATCGATCGCCGTTCACGCTATCCTCGCGCTGATACGTCGGCGTCCCAATACGAATTGTCAGCGTGAACGGGCTTTCGGGCAGAACCATGTTCTTGCCATACCGATTCAGAATCGGATGCCAGCCGAATGGAAGTTTTGCACGAATCTGTGTTCCTGTGCATGCGGCACCAAGCGTCGCATGCACATCCAATCCATTAACAGTTCGTCCGTCCGCTGCATCGCGCACTACGACCGATACCTGTGCCGACCCGGGAGTGACTGTTGTGTGATGCGCCGACAATGTGTCTACGCCAGCTTCGAGAACATAGTAATCATCAGCCGGCGTGATGAGATACGTGACGACGTACTCACCCGCCTCTACTTCTCCGCTGGCTACCGACTCCTCACGCTCCACCCATTCCAACTCTCGCTGCGTGGATTCTCCCTGATTGAGCGATCGCTTGAGCTGAGCCGCAGTTGCAATTTCGCTGGGTTCAAAGTCATTCGTTGCCGCGGGGGTAGTCGTCGCGGTCGGTGCGCTATGCGCTTGGCGCCTTTCAGTTGCAACTGGATGCGTGTCTGCTGCAACTGGCCCGACGTTGCCACTGTGTGCTGCGCAGCCCGAAGTAGATGCGAGAATCCCGAGCGGTGTGAATACTATCACCAGACGTCGCATTGAAATGCACGAGCGCGCCGCGCCCGCAACACGCGCCAGCTTGAACATCCCGCTTTAGACCGACGTAACGAACAAATTGAGCCAGGTTGGCCAGTTGCCGCTCAACTCAAAGAAATCGTCGAAGTACCGGAGCCCAATTGTCTCCAGTTCGATCACGAGATCGCTCAACGTGTCATCTGATGGAAGTGGTCCGATAGCTACCAGGTTCCCCTCAACGACGAATTCCTCATCCGTAAGGTTGAAGCGGGCGTCGATGGATTGACGTTCCAGCCCTGCACGCTCAAAAGCCTCGCGTCGGATGAAGACTGTCGGACGGTCGTGAACCGCTCGTATTGGCATGCCCCAAAATTACCCCGAGTCCAGCCGTGAATGGCGTCGTGCTCTACATTTAGAAGCCCCCCATATGCCAAACTTCGAGTCTTCTTTTGACGTCATCGTCATCGGTGGCGGCCATGCCGGCACCGAGGCCGCCGTTGCGTCCGCCAGGTTGGGCGCATCTGTCGCCCTGATCACGAGCGCCCTCGAAACCATTGGCCAGATGTCCTGCAATCCCGCAATCGGTGGCGTCGCCAAAGGCACCGTCGTACGAGAGGTGGACGCGCTTGGCGGTATCATGGGCCGCGCCACGGACATGGCGATGCTCCAGTTCAGGATGCTAAACAGGAGCAAAGGCCCTGCGGTGTGGTCGCCCCGAGCGCAATGCGACCGAGGTCTGTACCGGAGAGCCGCTCGCCATCTGATTGAGGAATTTCCGGCCCTCCAGACCATCCAGGGAACCGTCGCTCGCCTCATCCTGGACGACGCAGGCGGCACCGTCCTCGGCGCCGAAACACTCGAAGGTCGCCGCTTCGGAGCACGCTGTGTCGTCATTACCGCCGGCACCTTTCTCCGTGGTCGCATCCACATCGGAACAGACCTGAACCTGTCCGGGGGTCGCGCAGGTGAGGCTGCGACCACCCATCTCGCCGAGCAACTCGAGCGTGCAGGGCTTGTGGTCGAGCGGTTCAAGACAGGAACCCCGCCACGCATCGACGGAAGGTCGGTGGATTTCTCGCACCTGCAGCTCCAGGAGAGCGAAATCGATCAGTTCGACTATTCCTGGTCCCACTTCTGGCCTGAGCCGCGGCTGAACGCGGGAGTGACGCGTCATCCTGAGCAGCTGCCATGCTGGATTACCTACCTCGAAGCACCTGGCAAACAGATAATCGCCGACAACATTGGCCGCTCGGCGATGTACGGCGGCGCGATCTCCGCACGTGGTCCGCGCTACTGTCCTTCCGTCGAAGACAAGATCCTTCGATTCCCGAATGCTCAACGTCACCAGATCTTCCTGGAACCGGAGGGGCACGACACGAGCGAGCTCTACGTAAACGGTCTGTCGACGTCGCTGCCAGCAGAAGTCCAGGTCGAAATCCTCCACAGTGTCCGTGGACTCGAAAACGCACGGATGACACGCTCCGGCTACGCGATAGAATACGACTACTATCCGCCGACGCAGCTCGACATATCACTGCAGGTCAAGAGCGTCCACGGGCTCTACTTTGCCGGACAGATCAACGGCACCACCGGCTATGAAGAGGCCGCTGGACAGGGAGTTGTAGCCGGCCTGAACGCTGGACTCGCTGCTCTCGGGCGCCCACCAATCGTACTTGGCCGCCAGACATCGTATATCGGAGTTCTGATCGACGATCTCGTCACGCGAGGCGTTGATGAGCCATACCGTCTGTTCACCTCCCGCTCAGAGTTTCGCCTCACAGTTCGACAGGACAACGCGATTGAGCGCCTGGCTCCACTCGCCCTAGGGCTCGGCATTTACAGTGAACGGGAAAATGATGTCGTCGAACACCGCTTTGCCGCCGACAAGGAAATCCGCTCGCTTGCTGAACGCACAAGTATCCGACCGGAGCAGGCGGCACGACTGCTTACCGAGAGCGATAGTAAGTGTTTGACTCACTCGGTAAAAGTGGCCGAGGTGGCCAAGCGACAGAATGTCTCGCTCGCCGCCTTGTTCGCCGCAGTTGGTGTGGGCGAGCACCTCGACCCTGACGCGCTGATATCGACAGAGCTTGAGATCAAGTATGCTGGCTACTTCGAGCGTGAACGGACCCAGGCAGACAAACTCAAGCGCATGGGCGAGTTCGCGTTGCCGGAAGATCTGGACTACGCCAACATGGCGTCACTCACATTCGAGGCGCGCCATAAGCTCGGTGCGCTCCGCCCTCGGTCCCTCGCTCAGGTGTCCCGCATACCCGGGGTCAGCCCAAACGATATTCAGAATCTGGTCATCGAAGTCGAACGGCGACACCGCCGCACCGCCAGGACCTAGATCGCGGTCAGGGAACAATGATTGTTCCTTTTGATTCCGGATCGTCGTATTTTCTTCCGCTTCGCAAAGCACGGAGCTCCACTTGGTCAGCGTATCGATTAGCGGCGCGAATGCCGTCTTTGAAGTTGAGGGAATGGACAAGTTCTGGTCGCTCAGGGGTCGAATCGAAGTACCTCTGGCACACATCACGGGCGCGAAGATTGACAGAGAAGCCGCGCGCGGTTGGTGGCACGGATTCCGGATGCCCGGCACGCAGATACCCGGGTTGATAACTGTAGGCACATTCTATCAGCACGGCCGTCGCGTTTTCTACGACGTGCACGATACCGACAACACGATAGTTATCTCGCTGGATCACGAGTCGTACGATCACCTTGTTGTTGAGGTTGCACACCCACAAGCGGAAGTCGACAAACTCATGTCGGCCATACCGTCATCCTTCACTTGAGATGGGGAGGGTTCAATGGGCGCGGGAGCTGCTGCCGTTATCCTTGCAAAAGAGCGACATATTGTCGGCCGATTCCGGGACGTTGGTGTCACGTCCCCGGCAAGTGCGCGGCGGCTGGCAGATGTCGGAGTTGGCGAAGGAATCGCATTGCGGCGGCTCAGACGACACGAGGTAATTCGTGAGGCGAGTCCGGGAATGTTCTACCTGGACGAGCCAGTCTGGAATGCCGTCAGAAATACTCGCAGGCGAATGCTGGCTGTGTTGCTGGTGATAGTGGTAGTGATAAGTGTTGGTGTCACGTTTGGCTTTCTATCGCTGACGTAGGACGCGGAGTAGTACTGGTGCTGATGTTCTGGCAATTCCCCTGAGGTGTCATTCACACATAAACGGAGCCGCAAACATGTCGAGCATTCGGAGCATATCGAGAATCGAGCCGGGCCAGTTCGCGTTGGTAATAGGTGCTACTTATGCTCTTCTGGGCATTTTCTTTGCGATATGCTTTTTCCTGCTTTCATCGTTCATTCCGGCATCCGCCGGACTGCCGTCCATGAGTCGCGGCCTCATGATCATTCTCTTCCCAATCATGTACGGGGTATTTGGCTACATCGGTGGTTTCATCGGAGCCATGATCTACAACCTGGTGTCCGGTACCGTAGGTGGAATCAAGGTCGCTGTTGCTGATTAGACATACTGCAATCTGCGGGAGATGAGAGCCAATCACTGACCAACCTGCAGGGCCTGAGCCGAGAATCAACAAGCCGGTAACGGATCCGGACGCTGCCCGCAATCTGGGGTTCGGCCCCCGAATCGCGGTAGATAGTCGACAGAGGTTACTGAATCGTGACGGCACGTTCAATGTTGAACGTGCCGGGACACGAGGCCGGCAGACGTTCGCGCCGTATCACGCGTTGCTGGGAATGGGTTGGGGCAGATTCCTTTTTCTTGTCGCCACGTTCTTTGTGTTGGTAAATGCGTTGTTTGCATTTGCGTATCTCGCTTGTGGGCGTGGCTCTCTGATCGGTCCCGGGTTCACTGGTCATTCTGCGTTCTTCAGTGATTACTTCCGCGCGTATTTCTTCAGTGTCGAGACATTCGGGACGATTGGCTACGGTAACATCGTGCCGTCGGGAATGGCCGCCAATATTCTGCTCACAGCCGAGTCGTTTGTCGGCTTGCTGAGCGCGGCACTTGCAACAGGACTTGTCTTCGCGCGTTTCTCCCGACCGAACGCGGCGATCGTTTACAGTAAGCGTGCGTTGATCGCACCCTACCGTGGTATCCGCGGCTTCATGTTTCGCTGTGCGAATGAACGGAGCGACCAGCTCATCGAAGTGTCGGTGCAGATCATGTACAGTCGCATCGAACGTCGACCGAGTGGGGAGCGTGTACGCGAGTTCACTTCACTACCGCTCGAATTTGACAAGGTCACGTTCTTCGCGCTGAGTTGGACCGTCGTTCATCCAATCGACGAGACAAGTCCGCTGCTCAACTGCACTCCGGAAGATCTCATCGAACGCGAAGCCGAATTTCTTGTATTGCTATCCGGGAACGATGATACATTCGCGCAGGTTGTGCACTCGCGTACATCGTACAAGGCGAACGAGATCGTCTTCGACGCAAAATTCAAGTCGATGTTCATCGAGTCGAGAGAGAGGGGAACGACAGGTATGGATCTGTCGCGCATTCATGATTACGATCTCGTAGAGAGCTAGCGCGTCGTCACCGGCACAATTGCTGCCGAAGGGAATCGTAGCCGGGTGCTGAAATGAGGCTCATTCACGATTGCGAGTGGGGCCCTGGAATCCGTCCCGACGACATTCGATCGGCACTCTAGCCGAACCAAAACCACAACCCTCATGGAGCTCCCATGTTCTTTCGTCAGGCTATCGCCACTGCGCTTCTCCCAGCTGCAGCGCTCGGCGCACAGGGAATGCCTGCACAGCCGATGGGGCATGCACCAATCGCGGCCATCTCCAGCTCAGCTACCGCAGAAGCCAAGTACACGCCCGACCGCGCGACCGTGAGTATCGCGGTCCAAACGAAGGCAACGACCGCTGAAGCCGCCGCAGCGGACAATGCCAGGAAACAAAGTGCTGTTCTGGCTTCCTTACGTGCGTTAGGTATGACTAACGAACAGCTATCTACCACGGGCTACAGCGTGAGTCCGGAGTATCGATATTCGCAGAACGCAGCACCGGTATTGACGGGGTATACCGTCACCAACACGATCCTGGCCGACGTGCATGACATCAAGCAGGTCGGTAAGGTATTGGATACCGCACTATCCAGTGGATCCAATATCATATCATCGTTGGACTTCTACGCCAGCAATACCGACGCTGCGCGCGACAAGGCACTATCAGATGCGGTAGCGAAGGCCCGCGCCCAGGCTGATATCGCAGCGAGAGCAGCTGGTGGGTCGTTGGGCCCGTTGATGAGACTCGATGTCGGCGGCGGGAACGCAGCACTCCCACCTCGCCCGATGTACTCGGTAAGGGCAATGTCCGCGTCAGCGCCGGAAACCCAGATCAATGCCGGGCAGCAGACGGTCACTATGACGGTCTCCGGCAGCTGGCAGTTCATCGCAGGCAGATAGAGCAGCAAAGGGCAACAATAGGGTTTTTCCACGTTCCACAGAATTTCTTTTTCACGTTCCACAAAAGAGGGGCAACTCCACGGTTGCTCCCTTTTTTGTGCTTCGAAGGATCCACTGGCGCTATCAAGGAAGTTTTCATCCTTTTCCCCGCCCACGATGATGCGATCCAGTGGATACGGGCTTAGATTCCTCGACCTGTCCCTCGTCCGCAAAAACAACGGTAAGTGTCTAGAGTCATAGCTGTCGCAAACCAGAAGGGTGGCGTCGGAAAAACGACTACCGCCGTAAACCTCGCAGCCTCCTTGTCTGCCGCTGAACAGCGAACTCTCCTGATCGACGGCGACCCCCAGGGAAATGCGACGAGCGGCGTTGGTGTCCGGGAGATCGGAAAGACGATCTACGAGGTGCTACTGAACGAGGCAACGATCCGCGAAGCCAGGAAAGTCGGAGAACACTTCCGCCTCCTGGATGTCCTCCCGGCAACTCCCGATCTCGCGGGCGCAGAGATCGAATTGGTAGATCTGCCCCAACGCGAACAGCGAATGCGCTCCGCACTGGCCCCGATTCGGGACGAATACGACTTCATCCTCATCGATTGCCCTCCCTCGCTCGGCCTCATCACAATCAACATGCTCGCCGCTGCAGATGCATTGATTATCCCGCTGCAGTGCGAGTACTACGCCCTCGAAGGTCTCTCCCAGCTCCTGAATACGGTCCACCGCGTCCAGCAAGGGGTGAATCCCTCGCTCGCCATCGATGGCGTCCTCCTCACCATGTACGACGCTCGACTCAATCTGAGCCGACAGGTTGCAAGCGAAGCTCGGGAATACTTCGGCAACCAGGTCTTTGACACGGTCATCCCAAGAAATGTGAGGCTCGCCGAAGCGCCAAGCTTCGGAAAGCCAATCATTCTCTATGATGTGGCCTCAGTTGGTGCGAAAGCGTACATGGGAGTCGCCCACGAATTGATTCAACGCACCGCGGCGCTTACCAACGAACAGGCTGCGCCGTGAGCGCCGACAAAACGCCTCGTCGGCTCGGGCGCGGACTCGACGCACTGCTCGGCGAGAGAAGAACAACGTCAACCTCGCCGAAGCCCGACGAACCGGGCAATGCTCCAGCCGAATCTCGCACAGCGCTCCGGGACATTCCCATCTCCGAGATTGCGCCAAACCACTACCAGCCCAGAAAGGAGTTCAGCACAGACGAGCTGAAGGAGCTCGCAGACAGCATTCGAACCGCCGGCCTGCTTCAGCCTATCTCTGTCCGTAGCACCAAGGATGGGTACGAGCTCGTCGCTGGAGAGCGCCGTCTCCGTGCAGCGAAATTGCTCGGCTGGACAACAATCCCGACGATAGTTCGCGACTACGACGATCGCACGATGCTCACGCTCGCGTTGATCGAGAACCTGCAGCGCGCCGATCTCAATCCGATCGAGGAGGCCGAAGGATACACAAGACTCGCAAGCGAATTCGACCTCTCTCAAAACGAGATCGCAGACCTCGTCGGCAAGGATCGATCAACTGTTGCAAACCTCCAGCGCGTCCTCCAGCTACCCGCTGAAGTTCGGAAAATGCTCGAGACCGGGGCCCTCAGCCTTGGACACGCGAGGCCGCTCCTGGCACTGGAAGACCATGCCCTGGCAATCAAGCTGGCAACCGAGGCGGTCGAACATGGTCTCTCGGTCCGAACCATCGAGGAGCGTGTTCGACAGGATGCACCTCGGCATGAAAAGCCGCACCGTGGTCGCCCACGGAAGGAAGACACCCGACCGCCTGAAGTCAGGCATGTTGAAGATCTCCTCAGAAGCCGATTCCAAACCGATGTCTCCCTGATTCGGAAGAAGCGGGACAAGGGTGAACTGCGCATCCAGTTCTACTCTACAGAGGACCTGAACAGGCTCCTGGAAATGATGGGCGCGCTCGAGTGACCGAGCAATTACCGAATATTCACACAGTTATCAACAAACATAGTAAGTCATTACTATGAAACACTTTAGCTTTTATGGACGGAAGCGAACGCTCACGTTATCCACAGGTTTCCACATACTTGTGGCGACCTCGATAATCGGCTGCGGCAAGGCTGTGGACCATCCCCAGTCGACCTCAAAGGATTTCAAGGTTGCGCTCGTAACAACGGGCTCGGTGTCTGACCAGGGTTGGAACGCTGGAGCATATCGCGGCCTCCTGCGCATTCGTGATTCGCTCGGCGCCCACATCTCAAACGTGCAGACCCAGACGCCCGCAGAGATCGACGAGAACTTCCGACAGTACGCTAGCCAGGGATACAACCTCGTATTCGGCCATGGTTTCGAATACCAGGATCCAGCTATTCGCGTCGCGCCATCATTCCCGAAGACAGCGTTCGTCATCACATCCGGAGCGAAGACCGCACTCAATGTTGCGTCAGTACAATTTGCCTTCTCGGACGGAGCATACCTCGCAGGAATTGTTGCCGGCGCAGTGTCGCATTCAGGGACCATAGGCACCATCGGCGGAACTCAACTTCCTCCGGTGGTCAGCGCCTTTAGAGCATTTGAAGCAGGTGCGCGATCCGTAAATCCAAACGTTAAAGTGCTGTCGGCGTACGTTGGCAATTGGGACGATGCGAGTTCAGCCAAGGAACAGGCTCTGGCTCAGATAGCCCGAGGCGCCGATGTAATATTCCAGAATGCAGACGCGGCCGGCTTGGGCGTCTTTCAGGCGGCACGGCAGTCAACTGGCGTCCGCGTAATAGGGTCCAATTCCGACCAGAACTCAGTTGCTCCGGAAGTCACGCTCGGAAGTGTTGTCATCGATCTTCCGCGTGCGATGCTGATGATTGCCCGCGACGTGAAGGACGGTACTTTCACGGGCCATACGTACCACCTCGGCGATGTTGAAGGTGTGGTTCTATGGAGAGGCAACCCAACGCTCTCGACAGAGATATCGCCAGAGACGCAGGCCAAGCTCGCTTCGGCAAAGAAGGCACTTGACGCTGGGCAACTCAAAATTCCGGAATGACGAGCTCCACACTCATCGTTGATTACCTGGACGATCTACTCGACACGGATTCGATCCCGGACTATCCAAACGCATTGAACGGTTTGCAATTGGCAAACAGCGGCCAGGTTACACGCATCGCTGCTGCTGTCGATTTCTCGCTCCGCACGGTGGTCGCAGCTGCCGAGTCGAAAGCAAACTTCCTGATAGTGCATCACGGAATGTTCTGGGGCGGGTTGAAACCGATAGTTGGGACAACCTTCACTCGGTTGCAGACTCTGATCGCTCACGACATGGCGGTTTATTCGTCGCACCTTCCGCTCGACCGTCATGCTCTCTATGGCAACAATGCGTTGCTAGCCGCCGAACTCGACCTCGAACCGTCAGCTGAGTTCGCGCAGTTCAAGAACATCGCAATCGGCGTAGCTGGTCAGAGTGATATTGCAACGGCCGCCCTGGCATCGCGCGCCGATAAATTCGCACGTTTGCATGGCGGCTCTGTGCGCACTACTCCCGTGGAACCAGGGCGGAGAACTCGCGCATGGGCGATCTGCACGGGTGCCGGTGCCGACAGCGGAACGTTGAGCGAAGCACGCGAACGTGGTATCGACACTCTCGTAGTTGGTGAGGGTCCGCATCATTCGGCGGTCGAGGCAGAAGAAAGTGGAATCACGGTTATCTATGCCGGACACTACGCGACCGAGACGCTCGGGGTGTGCGCCGTCGCAGCGCATCTCTCGGACCGATTTGGCTTGCCGTGGACGTTCATAGAGGCACCCACCGGTCTCTGACGCATGCACGACGTCGCGTTGGAGCTGGCGTCGATCACCAAGAGCTTTGGTCGAACCACAGCATTGCAGTCCGCATCGCTTTCGGCGCGGCGCGGGACCGTCCATGCCATACTCGGTGAGAATGGAGCTGGCAAGACTACCCTGATGCGAATCGCATTCGGGATGTTGCAACCAGATGCCGGAACCATCCGGGTGAACGGTGATATCAAGTCGTTTGCATCGCCGAGTGCAGCGATAGCTAATGGGATTGCGATGGTGCACCAGCATTTCACTCTGGTGCGAGCGATGACCGTGACAGAGAACGTCGCACTTGGAGGTCGAGGGTTGCTCCATCCCCGGAAAGCGCGAAGTGAGCTCCTGGCGTTGGCCAGGCGTACTGGCTTCGCGATCGATCCAGATGCGCGCGTTGAAGAACTGCCGGCTAGTGCGCAACAGCGGGTTGAGATTCTCAAAGCGCTATCACACAAGCCACGAGTATTGATACTCGATGAACCGACCGCGATACTGACGCCGATCGAGGCTCATGATCTGCTGAACCGAGCACGAGAACTCGTCAACGACGGCGGAACCGCGATTCTTATCACGCACAAACTACGCGACGCGTTGAAATTCGCGGACGACATCACCGTGCTGAGGCGCGGAGCGACCGTATGGACGGGGCGCGCCGACGAAGCTACAGAAGACGCGCTGGTATCGGCGATGCTCGGGGGAGAGCGCGCTCCGTTGGAGTCACTCGAAGGCAACAACAGTCGCCGAAAGCGAGCGTCTGTCAGCGAGGTTGTAATGGCGTTACGCAATGTGAGCGTGCGTGACGCGTCAGGAGTGGAACGCCTCAAGGCAGCATCTCTGGAAGTTTGCGCTGGAGAAATAGTGGGAGTCGCAGCCGTGGAAGGAAATGGCCAGCATGAACTTCTCCGCGTCCTCGCCGGCCGGATTGGCGCGACTTCGGGCGTGGTTACGCTACCGCCCAGCGTCGGCTTCATTCCGGAGGACAGACAGCGGGATGCGCTCATCCAGGACCTGTCACTACGCGACAACGTTGCGCTTGCCGGCGCTGGTGCAAGGCGAGGGATGATGGATTGGGTTGCAATCGGCGATCGAACTCGCAATCTCCTCGGAGCCTACGATGTCCGCGCACGCGACGAGAACGTGCACGCATCGACACTATCTGGCGGCAATCAACAGAAGCTCGTTGTTGGCCGAGAGATCGAATGGGCTCATGTCGCACTCGTTGCGGAGAACCCTTCGAGGGGATTGGATATCCATGCCTCCGCCGCAGTAAGAGCGCGGATCATTGAGGCGCGTGACTCCGGCGCCGCTGTTGTGATCTACTCCTCGGACCTGGATGAGATCGTATCGCTTGCTGATAGAGTCGTAGTCGTGTACGCAGGCAAGGTGAGTGAATGCGGAAACGATTATGAGTCCATTGGCCGCGCCATGCTTGGCGTTACGCCCCCGTGAGCCAGACCACAGCTTTTATAGTGGACACGCTCGTGCATGCCACACCACTCATGATCACCGGCCTGGCTGTCGCGATAGCATTTCGCGCCGGGATCTGGAATATCGGGGCCGATGGCCAGTTCATCGCCGGAGCGACAGCTGCTGCATGGATTGGAGTGAGTGCACCGGCCACGATTGGATGGTTGGCGCTCCCACTTGCGCTTGTTGCAGGCGCGATCGCAGGAGGGATCTGGGCCGCTATTGCCGCGTGGTTAAGATCCCGGTTCGCAGTGCTTGAAGTAATCAGCACGATCATGCTCAATTTCATTGCAACATATGGCGCGTCGTATCTCGTACGTGGACCGCTGCAGGAGCCGACGCACGTCTTCCCCCAGACAAGCAGCATTGTCGCGGGTGCACACATGCCAATTCTCATCTCCGATACTCGACTGCACTGGGGCTTCATTCTCGGACTGTTGCTCTCCGTACTGACGTGGTACGCGATGAAGTATTCGGCGACTGGATTCAGGATCCGGGCCAGTGGCATGAATCCCTTTGCAGCTCGTAATGCTGGCCTGATCAATGTGCCGAGAGTGACATCAGGCGCGTTCATCGTGAGCGGTGCGATCGCCGGTATTGCCGGAGGTGTCGAGGTTTGCGGCGTCACATTCGCATTGTACGAGAACATCTCACCCGGTTACGGATATACCGCGATCGCTGTCGCCCTTCTCGCTGGTCTCAATCCACTTGGAGTAATTGGCACGGGGATCCTGTTTGGCGCGCTCGAAACAGCGGCCGGCACGATGCAACGCAATGCAGGGATCCCTGCAACGACCGCATCTGTTATTGAAGCGGTTGTGATCCTTGGCGTTATCGGGATCGCGCAATTCCGCTCTCGTTGTTCGGTGTCCGCTACGTGACCAGCGGAATGGAGGCATTCCTGGAGGGGGTCGTCCGGACCGCAACTCCGCTGGCGCTTGCGGCGCTTGGAGAGACCGTCACCGAGCGTAGCGGGATAATCAATATCGGACTGGAAGGCAGCATCATTGCCGGAGCGCTCGGCTCGGTTGTTGGCGCCGCGCACGGCGGTGTTTGGGCAGGTTTCGTCTTCGGTGCAGTTTGTGGTTTGGCCGTGGCTGCGATATTCGCGCTGTTCGCGGTAGTTCTGCGTGCGGACCAGATCATCACGGGGACCGCCGTCACACTGCTGGCTTTGGGGGGGACCGGGACACTCTACCGACTCATCTATGGAAGTGCCGGCGCTGCACTTAACACCCCGACGCTAAATCCGGCTGCGATTCCGTTTCTTTCCAAAATCCCGGTAGTAGGCTTGGCGTTGTTCGCCCAGCCATCGATCACTTACGTGCTCTACGCGCTGATTCCGGTCGTCAGTTGGTGGATGTACCGCACGCACGCCGGGCTCGCGTTACGGTCCGTGGGAGAGAACCCGGCCGCGGCGATCGCCGCAGGCGTCCGGGGCAAGCGGGTCCAATTCACAGTCGTCCTGTTCGGTGGGGCTCTGGGCGGAGTGAGCGGAGCAACACTCGTACTTGCTCAGGCAGGAACGTTTGTCGAGGGGATGTCTGCTGGCCGGGGCTTCATTGCCATCGCGATTGTTGTACTCGGACGGTGGAATCCACTCGGTACCGTGCTCGCAGCACTGATATTCGGCGCAGCGAGTGCGCTTCAGTTCTACTTCCAGGCGATCGGGACCAATCTGCCGTATCAACTCTTCCTCGCGTTTCCGTACGTGCTGACGCTGATCGCGCTCGCGGCGACCCACGGCCGCGTGAGCGCGCCCGCAGCACTCGGACGGCAGGATCTGGAGCTGGAATAGCGCCGAGCGAGTTGGAGGAAAGGCCTGTATTTTTGGGCGCCATGACCGATACCGCAGCTGACTTGGGCGAAAGCGAAGCTCCCGGGCTGCCTCTTGTAAATGCGATGGCGCCAGCGCGCGAGCGCTGGAGTTGGGCGCTGTACGACTTCGCGAATACGATCTTCTCAATGAATATCGCCACGCTGTATTTCGCAGTGTGGATGGTTTCGGATCTTCGTGGCTCCAACACCGATGTCGCGCTTGGAAATGGAATAGCATCGATCCTGGTCATGATTTCGATTCCCGTACTCGGTGCGATATCGGATGTCACCAGACGTCGGAAACCATGGGTCGTTGGGTTCACGCTGGTCGCTGTGGTCTCGACGGCAGCCATCGGTGCGGTAGGCCAGCACTTCATACCACACATCGGCGAGTCGGTGCTGAACCCGTCACCCGCGAGCAACTATGTGATATCTGGTCTGCCACTGTTCTTCGTAATAGCTGCATTTGTCGCCGCGAATTACGCATATCAGGGGGCTCTTCCTTTCTACAATGCGATGATGCCCGAGCTTGCGCCGCCCGACAAGTGGGGTCAGCTCTCCGGATTGGGAGCTCTGCTCGGCTACGTGGGGTCGATCCTCGGTGTGTTGATGATCAAGCCATTCTTCGACGGTACACTTCCGTTGATCGGTGCGCTGCCGACGGGCTTCATGCATACGCTGAGAACAATATTCCCGTTTGCTCACTCAGGTGGACGGGCGGCCACGTTCGCCCCGACCGCGCTGTTGTATCTCATTTTCAGCATACCACTGTTCCTATTCTGCCGGGATCGTTTCCCGTCTCGTGTGCGTCAGGTCATTCCGTGGAAGAAGGCATTCCACGACGTCGCCAATACGATCCGTGAGTCGCGCAAGTATCCAGGGACACTGAGGTTTATCATAGCGTCGTTTGTCTATCAGGATGCGATGGGGACAATCATCAGCTTCATGGCGCTCTACGCTGTGATAGCGATGGGATTCAAGGAGGGAACGGAGACGACACTGTTTGTCGTCCTCACCATACCAGCGGTTTTTGGAGCGTGGGTCTGGGGGAGGCTGACTGACAGGATTGGGCCGAAGCACACACTCATGGTCGTCATCGGCGCGTGGATAGTCTTACTCATCGCAATGATCCTTGCGCCTTCGCGACAGGCGTTCTGGGTTGTCGGCGCGATGATTGGTTTTATCTACGGCGGAGTCAATGTCGCCGAGCGACCGATGCTTCTGCGACTGATACCAGACGAAGAAGCAGGCCGGTTCTTCGGGCTTATGGTTTTATCGGCTCGGGCGGCCGCGATTGTTGGGCCGTTGGTGTGGGCATTCGCAGTTGATGGACTGACGCCAAAGTTCGGCACGGGGATAGCATACCGTGCTGGAGTAGGTACAGTCGCAATCGCAATGTGTGTAGCCTTGCTGATACTACGCGGTGTGCCGGAGAATTTTCAACCTTATGCTGGTTAACCGCGCGCTGGAGTACACGTTGGCGCTCACATGATTCAACGACTCGCGCACTGGATTGGTGGGGTAGCGTTGAACTGGTTCTACAGTGACGTACACATCGTCAACGGCGATCGCATTCCAGTCACTGGTCCGATACTGGTTGCCATGAATCACCAGAATGCGTTGATCGATGCGCTTCTGGCGCTCTGGATAGTTCCCCGGGAGTTGCGCATCACAGCCAAGGCAACGCTCGGCGACACCATGGCAGGCGCGGTTTTGATGAAGTCGATAGGGATAATTCCGCTGCGACGAGTTGCTGACAATCCAGCAGCACCCGATCCAATGCGGAACAGGCACGCGTTCAAGGCAATGATCGACGAGCTTGAACGCGGTGGTGCAATCCTGGTATTTCCAGAGGGCAAGAGCCACAATGAGCCTGAGATCGCTCCGTTGAAGACCGGTTTGGCAAGAGCAGCACTCCGAGCTCGACAGGACGGAGTGGACGGAATCAGAATCGTCCCCATCGGAATTACCTTCGAGGATAAATCAACGCCGGGAACGCGAGTAATCGCACAGGTCGGCGAGCCTATAGCGATGGACGACTGGTCAGGCGAAGATGTTCGAGAGCTTACCGAATCAATTGCTGAGCAGCTGCGGAGCATCTCAATGCTCAACGTGCCGTTCGGTAAGGAACATCTCCTGCCAATCAGGCGAAACTGGCTTGTAAGAGTTGCTGCCTGGTGGGGTCGAGTAACGCACGAGCTTCCTCTCCGGCTTGCTCGACGACAAGCAGTGCGCCTGAGTGCAGATCCCGGTGAGCCAGCCATGTACACCATGACATTCGGCTTCGGGGCGATACTCGTGTCCTACGTGGCGGAGGTGACGATCGTCGGGCTGCTGTTCGGTTGGGCAGTAGGTCTTCTCTTTCTCGTTTCGTTGATCACAGGCGCGTATTGGGCAGCATACGCCAATCACCCGTAAAGTCGAGTGTCAGAACTTGGTCTCGAGCCAGTTATCGCCAACCCCGATATCAACGACGAGCGGTACAGATAGTTGAGCTGCATTTTCCATCTCGTGCGCGACAACCGATTGAACCTCATCCAGTTCCGCGGGATCGACATCAAAGACGAGCTCATCATGCACCTGCAAGAGCATTTTGCTTGCGAAACCACGTTGGCGGAATACGTTATCGATGCGAATCATCGCAATTTTGATGAGGTCTGCAGCTGAACCCTGAATTGGTGAATTTGCGGCGGTTCGTTCACCGAACGCACGCATGTTGAAATTCTTCTCCCTCAACTCCGGTATGTATCGCCGTCGATTGAAAATGGTCTGCACATAGCCATTTTCTCGTGCGAACTCGACCATCGAGTCGAGATACTTCTTAACGCCTTCGAAACGCTCGAAATACTTGGCGATAAAATCACGCGCATCAGCGTGTGGTATTCCAAGCTGCCTGGACAGAGCGTGCGGGCCTTGTCCATAGATGGTCGCAAAATTGATTGTCTTCGCGCGACCACGCATTTCCTGTGTTACGGATTCCAGTGGAACATCGAAGATGATGGACGCTGTCTGTCGGTGGATATCACCACCCGCGTTGAATGCATCGACAAAGTTCACGTCACGTGAGAGATGCGCAAGCAAACGCAGTTCGATCTGAGAATAGTCCGCCGCCAGAAGTTTCCAACCAGCACGTGGAACAAACCCTCGGCGGATATCCCGGCCCAGCTCCCGACGTATGGGTATGTTCTGAAGATTAGGATCACTGGACGAGAGCCGTCCTGTGCTCGCGACCGTTTGATTGAACGACGTATGCAGCCGACCATCTCTCGGATTCACGAGGCGCGGAAGTGCATCCAGATATGTATTCTCGAGTTTGGCTAGCTCTCGATACTCCATCAACAGCGCCGGCAATCGGTGGCCCTCGTCCGCGAGCTCCTGGAGCACGCTCGCATCGGTCGACGCACCGGTAGCTGTTTTCTTCAACACAGGCAGGTTGAGCCTGTTGAAAAGAATTTCACGCAGCTGCACATTGGAGCCTATGTTGAACTCCTCACCGGCTTCCTTGTAGATCTCGAGCTGCACCAACTCCCGTTCTCGCTTGAACCTCGCCTTGAGTGTCGCAAAGTGCGTGGAGTCTATAGCCATGCCGTTCCACTCCATGTCGGCAAGGACGGCAAAGAGCGGGATCTCGACTTCATGGAACAGGCGCGTGAGTTCGTAGGCTTCGAGCTGCGGCTCAAAGTGCTCGCGCATCCGCAGAGTCATGTCGACATCCTCGCACGAGTAATCGCGCGCAACATCCAATGCGACCCGATCAAACGAGATCTCCGACTTGCCCTTGCCACAGACATCGGCATATGAAGTCATTGTGTGATCAAGGAACTCGATCGCGAGCATATCGAGAGAGTGTGATCGGCGACCTGGATCAAGCACGTAGCTCGCAAGCATCGTGTCGAACTCCACTCCGCGCAACGTGATGCCTTCGTTACGAAGAACGAGTAAATCGTATTTCGCGTTCTGGAGTGTCTTTGCAACTGCTGCATCCTCAAGCAGATCGACCAATGGTCTCATCTCAGCTGACGACAGCGGCGGAAGGTTCTTGACGCTCGATTTCGGCGCGGCATCACCTCCAAGCAATTCTCCCTGCTGGCTTGCCGGATCAGTGTGCGCAAACGGGAAGTAATACGCCTCACCGGGTGCGACAGCCAATGAGAGCGACACAAGCCGCGACCTGAGTGGATCGATCTTTGACGGCGAGTCTGCATCTATGACAGTCTCTGTATCAACCGCGATATTTTTTGCCTTGCGAGCCTTGCGTACTATCCTCTCGACCTCGGCGGCGGTCTCGACTGTACGATATTTTGCCGTCGCAGTAACATTAGGTGCTTCGACTGCGCCGGCTGCTTCCTTTGCGAAAGTGTGGAACTCCAACTCCACGTACAGCTGTGCGAGAGCAGCATTGTCCGGGGCACCAACTTTCATAGCGTCGAGATCCAGCGCTACTGGAAGATCATCGCGAATGGTCACCAACTCTTTTGACAGGCGCGCATTTTCTGCATGTGCCAGTAGTGCTTCGCGTGGCCTCTTCTTGGTGAGCTCTGCTGCGTGTGCGAGGATCTCCTCCAGATGCCCAAACTGCGCTACCAATTCACATGCGGTCTTGTCGCCGATCCCCTTGACGCCCGGAACATTGTCGGACGAGTCGCCGACAAGCGACAGATAGTCCGTTACAAAACTCGGTGGTACGCCAAGTCTTTCCGCACCGTTTTCGACACCTACCCAATGCTCCTCAACGCTTGCTGGCCCTCCTCTTCCCGGGTTTAGTAACCAGACGCCAGGACGAACGAGCTGTTGAAAATCCTTGTCGCCCGAAATCACGACGACATTCATTTCGGCTTCCACCGATTTTCTCACCAGCGTCCCGATCACGTCATCCGCTTCATATCCCTCAAGAGCGATGATGGGGATACCGTACGCCGCAAGGAGCGCGCAGACGCGATCCATCCCGCGGTCGAAATCCGACTGAAGTTCCTCCGATAGCTTCTCGCGAGTAGCCTTGTACGCTGGATAACGCTCGTGCCGGAACGACAACCCGGAGTCGTGCACCCAGCCCAGATACTCGGGCCGATGTGTAGAAAGCAGTCGTTGTAGAAAGTTGGCTATACCCCACGCAGCAGATGTATTCTCTCCACGGCTCGTAGTCAGCGGGCGTGAGATCAGAGCGAAGAATGCGCGATAGATCAGCGCATAGCCATCCACCAGAAAGAGTCGGGGCGATTTTGGTAGCGCGACTTCCATCAACGATCCGTCACCCGTACAAGTAAGGATTGAAACTGCGACATGCTCTGCCTGGTAAGGCGCCACTGACGGATGTCATTTGGATCATAGAAGATGATGCTGGCCTGGTACTGGGAATATTCCCATACGAGCACCCTTACGCGATTGGGCACCTCGCCTGGTGCTGCGATACCACCTGCGTACATCAATGCATAGTCCTCGTATGAATTGGTGGGTGCGCCAAGTGTCACATACACCATGCCACGATCCGACAACCAGCCCGGCGGGGAATCCGTTACAAACAGCGAGTTCGCTTCGCGTATGCGGCTGAAATACGCATCGAGAGCTTCGTTCTGCGGTGTGTTTGGGTTGGGATCAGTCTCCCTAAGAAACTCTGACCAGCGAGCGCCTCGATTCTCCGCCGTCGCGCTGTACAGCAGCGCGAGTTTGCTCCGCGCCCGGAAGAAACGGAGATATCCCAGCATATCCTTGAAGGAAAGCACTGGCAGATCCGGACCGAAGCCAACGAAGATCCGTGTACCCATCGTGTCTGCAGAACCGGCTTGCGTCGCGAGTATGGTGCCCACTCCGACATCCGAGTGGAGTAGTGGGACGGTCAGCAGGCCTGACCCGATCTTCGGGTTCCCAGCTGCAAACGACCTGGTCCCCTCCCATGCAACCTTACCATCGGGTGTACGAAGTTGCAGGATGACTGGTTTCGCCGGGTCATACGATTCCAGGTAGATGGACGCGGAATCGTCGACACCAAATACGTAAGAGGCACGAGGCGCTGGCAGATAGCTTGGGACCGAATCAAGGTGCGTCCTCGGCTTCGCCTCATATACAGGCTCCGGGGTCGAAAGCCCGGACGACGATAAGCGTGGAACGGTGATCGAAAGAGTGTGTCCGGCGCCTCGCTGGCTGTTCCCGTCGCGGACAACATAGTTCAGCGCGTACATCCCCGGCGCAGCTCTAAGTGAGCGCTTGTAAATCACGCTCTCATCGGTACGTGATGTTTCCTTGAAGGCCGTAACCCGGACCGACTCGCTGTCATACGCCTGAGTTGCAAGTCCGCCGCTCCTGGCAAGTGACAGATCCACAGCATAGCTCGCCGAATAGCTGCCAGATTCTTCCCGTTTGAATACCAACCCTTTGTTGGGCAGAGACAGACCTACGACAACAAGCGTTGTATCCGGAGACTGGGTAGCGAAATAGGATACATCTCCCACGAAAAACAGGGGAGGACCAGAAGCCGCCAGGCCCATCTGATCGTAAATCTCCGCGAACTGGTCGGTAGCACCAGCAGTTGCCGTCGTACGTTGGGAACCATAGGGCCGGAGAGAGCCATCCGGAGTAGATCCCGAACCCGCATTCCCGGAAGCGCACGCAAAGAGAGCCGCGACCAGCCCCAAGGAAAACCATCTAAACATTATCAACCTCATGCACTGGTCCAGGGTCAAGGGTCAGCGAATGCGTTCTCGGAGCATTAGGTATTATATACGCTGGTGCCCCTGTCCTTACCGTCCATTTAGCATTAGGTTCGCCGAGTGCCACGAGAGAATCTTGTTGGAACTACGATCGCCGGCTATGCGATCGACAGAGAGGTCGGGGAGGGAGGTACGTCTGCCGTTTACGACGCCCACCATCCCGAACACGGCCGAGTAGCGCTCAAGGTCCTGCGTGAGCGACTGCGGCAGGATGCCACCGCAGTAACACGGTTTGTCCGTGAGGCAAAATTCGGTGCTCGTGTAGAACACATAAATGTGGTCCACACCATTGAGACTGGAGAAGCCGAAGGAGGAATTCCTTTCCTCGCAATCGAGTGGGCGCCCGGTGAACTCCTTGAACGGTACGCCAAGACCAAGGGTCATCTCGAGCCTGCTGAAGCGGCGACGATAATCGTTCAGATTGCAGCCGCCGTCGAAGCAGCACACTGCCAGAATATTGTTCATCGGGACCTGAAGCCCGACAACGTCATGTACGATCCGGTAACGCGTACAGTGAAATTGCTGGATTTTGGAATCGCGACTGATACGACGGCGCCGGCAGACGAGAGATTGACACGTGCCGGATTCTTCGTAGGCACATTGATGTACGTCGCCCCTGAGGCGCTATCCGGAGAGCTGGTTACGCCAGCAGCCGACCAGTACTCACTCGCGACCATTGCGTACTTCCTGCTCACAGGGTGCCACCCGTACACGGCCAAGCAGCCACGCGAGATGTTTACCCAGCTGCTTACCATGCCACCGATACCATTGAGCCAGGCGAGCGAAGATCTCGAATTCCGGCCAGAAGTCGAAGAAGTTGCCATGCGCGGATTGGCAAGACAGCCAAAGGATCGTTACCCGAGCGTCATGGAGTTCGCGGTTGAGCTTGAGCGCACCCTCGCACTCCCCGTGGAACAAAAGAGCACGATATCACGCTTGCTGCGCCGGTTCTCCAGGCAGCCAGACCGTAAACGTTGAGCCCTTCCCCAATTCACTCTCGACGGTAACGTCACCCCCAAGCAGTCGCGCTAGCCTGCGTGATATTGGGAGGCCAAGCCCCGTACCGCGATTCATGGAATCGCCGCGGGATCCTGCGTCGATCTGTTCAAACTCCTCGAACACTCGGGACTGATCGTTCTTGCTGATACCGATCCCCGTATCGGCAACCTGAATCGCAATCCAGGGTCGAACAGTCGCTGCAGTTGTATCCTGAGAAGGTTTGATAAGACCCGGCAGAACGGGATCTGTCCCAGGAACACTCCGTGCGCGTACCGAGATCGTCCCCGAGTTGGTGTACTTGACAGCGTTACCCAGCAGATTGAGTATGATCTGACGCAAGTGTGTCGCGTCTGTACGTACGCGCGGAAGACCGCTGCTCAGAGCCAGAGAGAGATAGAGTTTCCTTTCCGTGACTAACGGTTCGATCTCGCTGGCGATGTCAAGAATGAACGGATGCAAGTCGATTGGCTCGGAGTGCACTTCAAGTCGGCCGGCAGCCATCTTTGCAAGATCCAGGATCTGATCGACAAGATGCCGCAGATGAGTCGCGGAAGCTTCGATTCTTTCAACGGGACCTGCCTGCTTCGGCGTGAGTTCCCCGTAGACTCCCTCGCGCAACAAATCTACGAATCCGACAATAGCGTTCAGAGGCGTACGCAGTTCGTGCGATACGTTGGCCAGGAACTCGCTCTTCATCTTGTTGACTCTGATCAACTCCGTCGATAGGTGCTCCAGCTCTCTGGAGCGCTCCTGAAGACGGCGCGCCTGCATCCGGAACCGTCGCACCACATAAACGAAGACGATCGCCCCAACACCGACGAGAACCCAGCCAAGGCCAGCAGGCAGTTGATCTAACACTGATTCAATTCACAGAAACCGAGTTGGATGCGTGTATATTTTTCGCGCATGACGAAGCATGAGCAATTGGTGGAACTCCTCGCCACACGATCCGCACGTACCGGGGAATTTACTCTAGCATCTGGCGCTCGCTCAAACCTGTACATCGACGCCAGGATGACGGCTATGAGCCCTGAAGGGCTCGCCTTGATTGGACCACTCGCCCTCGGCGAACTGAGGCTCGCGGGCTGGAAGGCTGATTCCGTAGGGGGTCTCACACTTGGCGCTGATCCGATTTCCTACGCCATCGCCTACGCAAGCGCGCTGGCTGAAACCCCCGTACGCGCGTTTACGGTCCGCAAAGAGGCCAAAACCCACGGGACCGGCAAGTTGATCGAGGGGCCATTCCTGCCATCAGATCGGGTAGTGGTCATCGAGGATGTGATCACAACCGGAGGCTCCGCACTCAAGGCGATACATGCAATCCAGAGCGCGGGAGCTTCCGTAATTGGTGTCCTTTCGCTAGTGGATCGCGAGGAAGGCGGGAAGGAGCGAATCGAGACCGAAGGTTACAGCGTTCGGTCACTTGCCACGGCAGCAGAGATTATCCCGCGAATAAAATAAACGCTGGATAGTCAGGCAGATTTCGAAATCCACCCGGGCTGAGCTGTAGCAGGACGAAATGTGCGCAACGTAGGCAAATGCGGCAGAATCAGCTCCTCGCGGAATTTGCACAGCATCATTCCACCATCATACGCCTCCCGAAATCTTACAGGCGACATTCCGAGTACACACCGCACGTGCCGACTGAACGCCTGCGGCGATGAGTAATCCAGCTTGCGCGCAACACTCGTGACTGACAAACCGGCATTCTCCAGAAGTCTTGCCGCACGAACCAGACGTCCGACGTCGATGTAGCGCTTGGGTGACGGAAGGTTCGCGCGGTAGAACCGACTCATCAACGTCCCCGGCAATACGTTGAGATACCGCCCCATCTGTCTGACATTCACGATGTACGGCTTGTGAGTGAACAACAGCTCGAAGAACTTCCAACAATCTGGTGCCACGCCAGTCAGATCGATGTTGAGTGCACCCAGCATCTGTCGTTGAACGTCGGTGGGTCGCTCGTGCGACAAAAGTTCCCGCAATGCCGACCAGCCGGATGGCGACCTTGCGTCAATCAAGGTACGAACTCCCACTCGGCCAAGCTCAAGAACGGAATGTGGCGTCGATCGCTGCACATCCGTGAGCAGTGCGAATGTCGGAATTGTAGGAAACTCCCGAACCATCGCCGCCATTCGTGCAGTACTCCCGGTATCGTACCTGGCAACAGAAACGATCACGGCATCTACTTGCTCCAATCGGACATCGTCATTCAGTTCCTCCACGGAACCGCGGTGGATCACTTCAAAAACCCCCTCCGCAGCAACATCCACCCTTACACGCTCCAATGGCGTAAGCACAGTGGCAATTACGGGTGGTCGAGCTGGAACAGCAGTTGTGTGCACCGGACGAGTTTCGTTCTCTAGCATCGATGTACCCTTCTAGCTGATGGTGAAGCAAATCAGTACGCGTTTGCGACATCAGCATAGATCCGCCAATCACCGGGGCATCATCGTTACATCATCACGGCATCATTGCCAGGATCGGTCGGCCCCCATAATTGATCTGATTGCTTCGTATCAACGTGACATTAGATTCCAGAAGTGCCACCGGCTGGACGGTCGCGAAATAGTATCCTCGTGGTACTATTCCGAGGAAAGTCCGGGCTCCATGGACACACTGCCAGGTAACGCCTGGGCACGAGGCGGTCAAACGCTGAGTGACGGAAAGTGCAACAGAAAGCAAACCGCCAGTGGGCAACCGCTGGTAAGGGTGAAATGGTGAGGTAAGAGCTCACCGCACGTGTGGTAACACCCGTGGCTCGGCAAACCCCAGTGGGAGCAAGGCCAAATAGGCGGTGAGGGGCGTCCACCCTGACAAAGACACCGCGGGTAGGCTGCTGGAACGTGCAGGCGACTGCACGTCGAGAGAAATGATCGTCACACCAGATCGAAAGATCTGGTGTACAGAACCCGGCTTATAGGCCGGTGGCACCTCTCTCTCCAAGGTACGATGACGAAACTGACTGGCTTTGTGGCTGGACCATGCGTTGTGCTCATCACGATGGCGTGCGCAGCTGTCCCACCTGTTGTACCACCAACACCAGCGAACATTCCCGCCACGAAGCCAACACAGCCCGTTCCGCCACCACCAACTGCTCTACCAACCCCGCCACTTGCAAGGTTGTCCGGATCCTGGAATTTCACGTACGCCCCAGGTACCTACACCTACGCGATGCAAACAGACGGGACCATCGCTCCTGCATCTGACACAAGCCAAAAGCAGCCGTTGCCCCAGTCGCACCAAACGGCAACGATCTCAATTTCTGGATCTGGTGACGTACAGGTAATGGACCCACCACCAGCTACTTCGCCGGCTTGCGATCCCACAGCAGCATTGATCCTCCGAGCTCAACAGCTGGTTCCAAGGATTCCAAATGCGCTGCAAGCCGGTGCGACGTGGCGTGACTCGACAACTACAACCGGGTGTCGGGGAATGATACCAGCCGCGTCAACAGTAATTAGTAATTACACAGTTACTGGTGACACAACGATCAACAGCACGCGAGTGCTGCAGATCCAGCGCGCGGATTCGATCTCAGCAACTGGTGAAGGATCGAGTGGTCAGCATCGAATCCTGGTTACTGCAACAGGAACCGGTTTATCGCACGCGTTCCTGGATCCAAACACTGGCCGTCTGGTGATGCTGCGCGGAACTCAATCAACACTCGTCAACGTCACTACGTCGGGACGGCTCGAGCGATTCCTCCAGAACGTAACGGAATCAATATCGCTCGCCGGTTTTCACTAGCGCTCGGTAACGAGCCTAGTCCATCAGGCGGAGTGGCATCACCAGGCACATGTAAGTCGCCGAATCCGTCCAGCCTTCTGGCTCCATCGTGGCGGCGCGCTCTGGCGCCTTGAATGTGAGCCTGACTTCATCGGTCGGCATGTACCGCAGTATCTCCAGCAAGTAGCTGGCGTTGAACCCGATTTCGAGCGGGTCCCCGTTGTATCGAATCGGCAGCTCGTCCTGAGCTTCACCGAGATCTGGCGTCGTCACACTGAACTTCAGCATTCCCGAGTTGAAGGCCATCCGAATGCGGTGCGTTTGATCACTCGCGATGACAGACATTCTCTTGAGCGCACTGATCAACGCTGTCTTGTCCGCGATTGCGTACTTGTCGTTGTCGCGCGGGATTACCTGGTCATAGTTCGGATAAGGCCCTTCGATCAGTCGCGTGTAGACAGCGGTGAGCGGTGATCGGAAACCGATGTGGTTCTCACCACGAGCGACCTCAAGTTCTTCTTCAGCAGGGAATAGCCGACGTACTTGCTCGAGTGCTTTCGGTGGCACAATCAGATCACTCGCCGGCGCGTTAGTCGCAACGATCGGAATTTCCATCTTTGCGAGTCGGTGTCCGTTGGTCGCAACCATCCGCATCTGCTCCGGACGAAGCTCCCACAACACACCATTCAGAATTGGTCTGCTTTCCTCTGTCGATACAGCAAACACGGTGGCGCCGATGAGCTTCTGAAGATCGCCGGACTTGATCCTCCAACTCTCGTTGAATCGAACGACTGGGAACGTAGGGAATTCATCGCGTGGCAAGCCAAGCAACTTGAATTTGGATCTGCCGCACTCGAGCGTAATGCGCTGTTCACCAAGTGCTGCGATCTTCACGGGAGCTGGTGGAAGTTCGCGTGCGAGTTCACTGAGTTTCTTGGCCGGAATTGTCACAGCGCCGGATGCTTCAACATCCGCTGTGACTTCTGTACTCACGGCTATATCAAGATCAGTTCCCGACAGCCTGATGCCGCGGTCAGTGGTCTCGACGAGGATATTCGCCAGGACCGGGAGAGTGGTCTTCGTGGGAATGCTCGCCGAGACGGCATTGAGGCCTTCCTGAAGCTTCTCACGAGAGATCGTAAAGCGCATCCGTATTCCCTGACGTCCGAGGAGAGTAGAAGTCGTGCAATCTTGCTTGTATTGGGAGGTCTTCGTGTGGAAGATCTCCGTGTTCTATTAAAGACTATATGATATAGAAATCTAGCAGTCGTAGTAGGGTAATGTTTATAAGCGGAGAAGCTCTGTAAGTATCGATTTCACACGGACTTCCAGTGATTTGGCACTGTGGAAGGATCGTGGAGAACATCTGATTTCAACAGCTGCCAACATCTGGACTGTCGGTAAATGGTTCTGAGCGTGGGAAATGGTGGGAAACTGCTCCTCATTTTGTTCACATCCTGAGAGATGCCAACATAGCTCTCAGTTGCGCTATTCTGGTTTGTGTTTGTGGGTCGCTTTGAATCATCTGGGTCACCCTGTCAAGGCTGTGGATCACCGTCGAGTGGTCACGGCCACCGAATGCTGCTCCGATCTCGACAAGTTGCATCCCGAGCAGGTCTCGCGTCAGGTACATTGCGATTTGTCTTGGGACAGTCAGGGCTTTGGTTCTTGTCTTCGAGCGCAAGCCGTCGACTGTAGTGCCCCATTCCTTGGCCACAGCTGTCTGGATGACACCGACGTTCAGCCCAAGCGGTGCCGTGTCTCGTTGACCGTCTTCCAATGCCTTCAGCTTGTCCCGGAGGGCCTCACGGGCCACCTCAATGGTCACAGGCTTGTGGCGAAGTGACGCATATGCGAGGAGCTTGATTATGGACCCTTCAAGCTCCCGCACGCTTGAGCGCACGTGTTCCGCAATGAAGCGGATGACGTCCTCTGGAATGGTGGTTTCCAGATCATCCTGGTGAGACTTCTGTTGCAGAATAGCGATGCGATGCTCGAAATCGGGTAGCTCAATGTCGGCCACCATTCCCCACTGAAAGCGGCTCACGAGGCGAGCCTCGAGCCCAGCGATGTCGGATGGTGGCCGATCGCTTGTGAGAATGATCTGGCGACCAGCCTCGTAGAGAGCGTTGAAGGTGTGGAAGAACTCTTCCTGGGTTCCTTCCTTGCCCTTCAGAAAGTGGACGTCATCGATGAGGAGCAGATCCGTCTCTCTGTACCGGCGCCGGAATTCTGCATTGGTCCTGTTCTGAATGGCATTGACCATCTCGTTGGTGAACTGCTCGGTTCCAACGAACATTATCCTGGTCGACGGGTCACGCTCGTAGATGGCATGACCGATCGCCTGCATCAGGTGAGTCTTTCCGAGTCCCGTATCGCCATAGATGAAGAACGGGTTGTAAATCTTCCCAGGCGCCTCGGCGATGGCGTGTGCGGCGGCAGCAGCGAGCTCGTTGGACTTACCGATGACAAACTGCTCGAACGTATATCTGTCGTTAAGTGGCGCCTCAATGGCGCGTTGGGGTCTTAGTGATGTGGGGATTTCCTCGGGCTTTGGCGCGACAAAGAAGTCCATCTGTGGACGAGCCTGTCGTTCTTCGTTAACCCGAAATGTGATTTTAAGCGGCTGGCCAAGAGCCACCGGTGCGAATGCACTGAGCATGGTCGCGTGTTTTGACTCGTTCCAGTCTGCCGCGAATCGATCAGGTGTACCAACGATCAGGGTATCGCCAATGACCTCGAGAGCCTCCGTAGGCTCCAGCCAGGTCTTGAAGGTCTGCTCGGGCAACTCTCGACGAGCTCGCTCGAGAATACGCGACCAAATGTCGGCGGGGAGAAGATCAAGCGATTCCATGAGGTGGGGAGGCGAAGCTACGAAATGGATGTGGATAAGTCAATCACCCTTCCGAAACTTGGCTTGCTCATTGAAGCTTTTGTTCCACGCAGTTGTTGCATCTCATTGGTGCCATTAGATTTAACGGTCTTTCGCTAAAGTTGTTCAAGAGCCGTTCAAGTGAGCACTGAGGATCATATATGGGTAAGCCGACTTATCGTCCGCGTAACAAGCGCCGGATCAGGACGCATGGATTTCGCGAGCGCATGTCCACGCGGTGGGGCCGAGAAGTGTTAGCGCGTCGCCGTAAGAAAGGGCGCAAGCAGTTGACGGTGCAGTTGCCGTCGAAGTACGCTGGCGCGTAGTAAAACCGCCACAACCAACGTCGCATCTGAAGTTTTCTCGCGCGCAGCGGTTGTCGCGCGCTCCGGATATTGAGTTCGTGAAGCGAACGGGGAAGCGAGTAAAGTCTGGACTGCTGGACGTCCGGATAACTGCTTCCCCGTCGTTGCGTGCGCGAGTCGGTATTATTGTGCCCAAGTACGGGCACATCATAGTTGAGCGGAACAGGCTTCGGAGGCTGGTGCGCGAGCTCGTTCGACTTCGAATGCTTCCGTCTTTGAGGTCCGTACCGCCGACGGACGTACTTCTTCGTGCGCTTCCGCGGGCGTACGCTGCCAGTTTTGTGGTGCTTGAGCGGGAGATAGATGGGATCGTTGCACGACTCGCATGATCATTCGAGCGGGAACCAGAGGAATCCTGGGCAGCAATTGGTTTCGGCGGGACGGCGAAGATCCGTGGGGACGTGGATCCTCCGTGGTCCTATACGCTTTTATCAACTCGCGATATCGCCGATGATGCCGGCGGCGTGCCGTTACTATCCAACTTGCTCGAACTACGCGATCGAGGCGATAGACAAGTACGGTCCGTTGAAGGGCGGCTGGTTGGCGGTACGACGTATTCTAAGATGTCATCCTTTTCGGCCGGGCGGCTTCGACCCGGTCCCCTGAGTTTGCACTGATCAATGGAAAGTAGACGATTTTTTATCGCCGCAGCGTTGGCTATTGCCGTCTTTCTCGGGATGCAATTCCTGTTTCCCCAGAATTCCGAACAGAAGAAGCTCCCGGGCAAGGCTGACAGTACCGCCGTACATAAAACCGTAGCTGCAGGCAGCACCGGCACCGCGACGGTGTCGGCGCAGGACTCGGCTGGAATGGCAGTAGCCCCAAGTACAGTCCAGCCCACCGCGTTGCCGTTGCCAACGACGCGTTCAGCAGCACTTCCGGTGGTCGCTGCAGAGACACTGACCGTGGCTCCGGTGGCCGCGAAGCGCGACAGCGGCGCCGACTTTCACTTCAGCAACGTGGGTGCAGTTCCAGTTGCGATTGTGATGAATACGTACGCCAACCGCGTCCATGGCAGCAATGGCCCAAAAGTTCAGCTTGGCTCGGATGGGAACTCGATACTTAAGTATCAGTTGGTTACTAACGGCGGTCAGCCCGTGGACCTGTCGCACACGGCGTTCCAGAGCGCACGGGACGGAAATATTGTCACGTATTCAACTCCGGTCGCTGGCGGTGATGTACGAATTCAGTATGCGACCGTACCTGACAGTTTCATCTCGCATGTAACCGGGACCGTTGCTGGTGCGAAGAACGGAAGCTACGTGATCGTTCAGCTTCCGCAGACTTTTGCGGCGACGGAGCCTGACACTGCGGATGATCGGAATTCGCTTGCGTTCGCATTCCTTACCAAGCGCGAGGCGGCCCGGAACGTAACGTTCCATTCGCTTGATCCTGGTGAGAAGCAGCTTGTTGAGGGACCGGTCACCTGGATAGTCGCGAAATCCAAGTACTTCGTTGTCGGTCTGCTGGCTCCGAAGAAGGGCCCCGAGTTCACCGAAGCGACTCTGGTTGGCGGGCCACGTGCAACAAAGATTGCGACACATGCGACTGGCACTGTCGTGATCCCCGTGGTGAACGGAACGTTCGCCTTCGACATGTACGCCGGTCCTCAGGAATGGAAAAAGCTGAACGCACTCGGGCGCGATTTTGATCAGGTCAATCCGTACGGCTGGGCCTTTGTACGGCCGTTGATGCAGCCCATTGCGACGTCGGTGATCAGGCTTGTGCTGTGGATGCACCGCGCGTTGAATCTGAGTTACGGGCTGGTTCTCATTGCGCTAGGTCTGCTTGTTCGCCTGTTGATGTGGCCACTGTATCAGACATCGATGAAGACATCGATCAAGATGCAGATTCTCCAGCCTGAACTGACAGCGGTTCAGAATAAGTACAAGGAGGATCCGGAGAAACAGCGGGCAGAAATAATGAAGGTGTATCAGAGTCACGGGATGAATCCATTGTCACCGCTACTGGGTTGCCTCCCGTCACTGCTGCCGATGCCGATACTGCTTGCGCTGTTCTTTGTATTCAGGAATACGATTGAATTTCGCGGGGTGCCATTCTGGTGGATGAGCGATCTTTCAGTGCGGGATCCGTACTACATATTACCGCTGCTGATGGGCGCGTCGATGTACCTCATCTCGTGGATCGGAATGCGCAACACGCCGCCGAACCCGCAGGCCAAAATGATGAGTTATATCATGCCGGCGATGTTCACGCTGTTCCTGTACAGGGAGGCGGCCGGACTCAATCTTTACTACGCGACGCAGAACCTTGCGACATTGCCACAGCAGTGGCATCTGTCACGAACGCGTGGCATGAGCAAGCCCAAGGCTGTTGTTGCTGCCAAGGATGCTGCAGCCACGGGGACCAAGGGCAAGGGAAAAGGTTAGGGTCAGCCGTCCGGGCAACTGATGTGATGGGCCGCGCGTCCGCGCTGTAGCTTAGAGATATGCGGGTTACCTACATCGGTCACGCGACGCTGTTAATCGAGATAGGTGGGAAGACGATTCTCACTGATCCGAATTTCGATTCATCACTTGGGCTGGTGCTGGCCCGGGTGAGTGCGCCGGGGATTGCGCTCGCAGATCTTCCGAAGCTCGATATGATCGTGCTGACGCATGCGCATGCAGACCATCTTTCATTTCGGTCGCTTGCTAAACTCCAGCACGTCCCTCTATTCGCTCCGCCGGTCATTGCGCGATGGATTCGCAGGAAAGGGGTAGCTCAGGCAATCGACCTCGGGCCTGGAGAGTCAACTACGAGCGGCAGCGTCACTGTTCATGCCGAGGCGGCCTCGCATTCAGGGACCCGGTATCTAGTCGATCGCTGGCGGCGACAGGCTAATATGTATCTATTCGATACTAATGAAGAAAGCGTCTTTTTCGCTGGCGATACCGCGCTTCGAGATGACTCGACTGGCATGGTGATGCAGGTACTCGAAGACCGTCGGCTTGACGTAGCGCTGCTTCCGATTGGTTACGCTCCGGCCTGGAAGGTAGGATTCAAGCACGGGCACCTGACCAGTGCAGACGCACTTACTCTGTTTGAGAGACTCAACGCGAGGTACTTCGTTCCGTATCACTGGGGGACATTCAACCATGTAACGGCCTCCGCAGATGATGCGATACGGGAATTGCGACAGCAGGTGAAGAGCCATTCGCGTGGTGCGGACGTCCGGATTCTCAACCCCGGAGAAATCATTGATGTCACGCCGGCATTTTTGTGAGTACGATTTTGGGCGACGACACAATTACAGCGATTGCAACCGTTGAAGGACGTGGCGCAATTGCGGTAATCCGCGTATCTGGCCCGTCAGCGTTTGCGATAGTAAAGCGGCACGTGCGACAATGGCCCGTGACCGACAGGCACGCGACGCTTTGCACAATTCGTGACCATGCTGGCGATGTGCTCGACGAAGCACTTGTAACGACGTTTGCTGGACCGGCTTCCTTTACTGGCGAGGATGTTGTAGAGATCGCTACGCACGGTGGTACGATAGTTCCGACACTTGTGCTGGCGGCACTTATCTCGTCGGGCGCGAGGCTGGCGGAGCCAGGCGAGTTTACTCGACGCGCGGTACTGAATGGGAAATACGATCTGGTGCAAGCCGAGGCAATCGGTGATCTGATTGACTCGAAGTCGCGCGCCATGCAGCGCGTTGCGATCACACAGCTGGATGGTGGGCTATCGCGCCGCATCAATGAGCTGAGGGAAGGGGTAATCAACCTCGAAGCGTTGATTGCATATGATATTGATTTCCCTGAGGAAGATGACGGCCCGGTTTCGCGAGAGCGTGTCGGCGCAGCAACCGCCGCCGCCGTGCAATCGCTGACGGCATTGCTGGAGACAGCGCCTGCCGGTGAGCTTGTCAGGGAAGGCGCACTTGTGGTGATTGCAGGCGCCCCAAATGTTGGCAAGTCATCGTTGTTCAACGCGATGCTGGGCAGATCGCGCGCCATCGTTACCGAAATTCC
>Ga0207933_1000120_pt1 | contig 80369 bp, 54 predicted proteins | sample NGESurdeep092012_4_FD_184488 | JGI IMG/M metagenome (GOLD analysis project Ga0207933, IMG submission 184488) | Arctic peat soil microbial communities from Barrow, Alaska - NGEE Surface sample F53-3 deep-092012 (SPAdes) | ecosystem: Environmental > Terrestrial > Soil > Wetlands > Peat ...
ATCGCAAAGCGCCGCGCCTTTAAGGCGGCTTATTAGTTGAAAACTTTTATACCAGGTAATTAAAAAGTAGCGGTGGCGGCCGTTGGGGAATGTGGTAATTGGAGCGCCGGTTTCTTGGGCTTTTATCTGTTGAAAAGAAAGGTAATGGAGAATAAAATGCAGGTTGGGCCTGGGAATGCCTGCTAATGAAGGAGATTTTACTCCTTTCTTATTTGGTAGTTGTTGATATTTTTGTTTTGAACCCAAAGTATATTCAGTATTACCCGTGAACAATACACCATAACAATTGAGTTTTTTAAGAAGAGGCTTATTTTATCTGCACTTTAGAAAAAGTAATAAACAAAAAAAGGGCGCAGGTCTCTACTTACCGCATTAGAGGTACTGGTATACCTAAGCACGAATAAGAGAGCCCGCGCCGTAACGCGGGCATTCTACTTATCGTCTCGTGCTTATCAAATTACCAGTTTTCTAATGCGAGACTCCAAGCGAATGCTTCAAATTATTTTATGAAGAATCGCAAAAGTATATTAATAGTCTATTTCAATTTTGCATTAAAATAAACTCTTAAACAAATATATGGGAAATATTTTAAAACACACACATGTATGTACAAATATTTTTTCTTCCTTCATTACTTAGCAAATAATGAAGGAGCAGCTTTTCATATCGCCGATAGAACAACATGTGATTGATTATGTAAAAGAATTAAGAACAATTAAAGAATTGTCCCAGGAAGAGATTGGAAGTATTATTGGAAAATCCAAAGCTTTCATTGGGAATATTGAAAGTACAAAAAACAGGGCAAAATATAATTTAACTCATATAAATGCGCTTGCTGATCATTTTAATATTTCGCCAAGAGACTTTCTTCCAGAAAAGCCAATACTAAAACCGGCAAAAAAAGAAAAACGATAAGTAAACTTATGAATCTTCCTACTAAATAATTTTTGCGTATATGCAACACTGTTATACTATTTTCGGCTTTATAGTAAATGGAGGAATAAAGGGGATTTTTATTTGCCAGCCAGAATGGGGGTGAAAATAAAGAAGCCTAACTTTTTTCATTATAAATTTTACTATCTTTGATAAGATGAAATCAGGTACTTCTTATAGAAAATTAGCATCAAAAGGGGACAGGCTCAACTGGACTCCTTTAAAAGACGTAAAACCCGTACAGTTAAATAAAAAACTTACTAAGGGAAAACAACTAACTACAAAAGATTTGTCTAAATCCATTGCTACACGAAAGGTACTTGTTCCGTGACTTTTGATTATGAAGGCTATGATATAAAGTTGGTTCAAAAAAGACCGTGCAAAGATGGCAGTGCCCATCTTTTTTCTTTAATATACAAGTTCTATTCTCCTGTAACGAAATATTTTTATATCCTTAATGCCGATTACCACGAAGGTGATTTTTTTGCAGTAAAATTTTATTGTAAAAAAGACAGGCATAGTGATTTTAAATATTCAAAAATTATAAATAAAGGCGATATCGGTAACATTTTAATTACCTGTGCCAAAGCTATTCCGCTTCTTTTAAAAGATAATCCGCAGGCATCTTTTGGTTTTATTGGGTCAAGAACAGTTGATGAGGCTTCGCAAAAAGTGGAATCATTTATCAATAACCAACGGTTCAGGATATACAAGCAATTAATTCCGCTTAAATTCGGTGAACAGACTTTTGCGCATTTTGCTTATGAAGAATTAAGCGGCTATCTATTAATCAACAGGCATTGTGGCGATATTGCGGAAAAAGAAAAGGAACTCATAAAAATGCTTGCGGCTACCTATAATAATTTACCGGATATAATTTAACTCATATAAATACACTCGCGGGCCACTTCGATATTTCACCGAAAGATTTTCTTCCAGAGAACCGATATTTAAGCCAGAAAAAGAAGGACGAAGTAACACCTCCATTTGTACTTGATTTCTTGGTAATTTTATTTACGTATAGGCATCCACATTATATGCATTTGTGCATGGATGTTATACAGTTTAATTGCAGTAAACGAAGAAATAAGATCAATTTTTATTTTTGCTGAATGATTTAATAATTGCGTTTATGCAGTACTGTTATATTAGCTTGATTTTGCAGTAATCATAAAAATAAAGGGGATTTTTATTTTTATGATTACGCTGATAATAGCGTTTACCTGTATAATGAATAGATTTGCAATATAAAAGCAGTTTAGATTTTTATTATAATTCAAACATATTTGCACAGAAATTAATGATACAGGAAATAGCATTACAAGAAATTGCGATTCGTTTGCTTAATTCTGTAATAAAATTTGCAAAAAATACTTCAATTAAATCTTACTCTAAAGAAAAGGATATTTTTGAAGCTTTAACTCAACATTTAAAGTTTGTAAAAAATTGGTCAGCAGAAGTAAATTTTTCCGATTTAAAACAATCTAAGTCAACGAAAAAAGTATTTGTAGACATAGAATTATATCTCCAACCATTAAGAGTAAGAATTAGTAATAATGAGATGGTAGGTAAGTTCGAACTGAAAAAAATATTTGATCTTGACAATACAAAGCATGTTGCATTATTAGGGCAAGTTGGTTCTGGAAAAACAACTTCTTTAAAATTTTTATGCCAATCTCTATTATTTAATGAGGGATATTTTGAAAGTGGTTTTTCATATCCAATTCTGATTAAGCTTAATGATTTTAATTCTCCAACCAAAGATGTTGAATATAATCGAAGCATTATTATTAATACGCTAATTGAAATATTAGGAATAAAATTTGATTTTCAAAAGTTAGACGAAAAATCGATTGACACATTTAAAGTTTCAGTAGTAACCAATTTTTTGAATGAGAATAAAATTCTTTTATTATTGGATGGATTTGATGAGATAGTCTTTCAAAACCGGCGTGAGGTTTTTTTAAATGAGTTTGAAAAACTTGTGTGTAGTATTGATCAATCAAAAATTATCCTTACTTCCAGAACGAGTGACTTTAGATTATCACTAGAAAATCTTAATACCTATGAAATTTGTCCACTAACAGATGAACAAATTTCACTTTTTGCTTTTAAATGGCTTGAAAGTAATGAAGAGGCAGAAGATTTTATTAAAAAAATTAAAAAATCCCCATTTTACGATACAGCAATTCGACCTTTAACAATCGCGCACCTTTGTGCAATTTATGAGAGAAATAAGGATATACCGGAAAAACCAAAAACAGTTTACAGAAAAATAGTAACCTTGCTTTTAGAAGAGTGGAACCAACAACGAAATGTACACCGGAAATCCAAATATGCACAATTTGAAAACGATAGAAAATTTGAATTCCTTTCAAATTTAGCATTCGGATTGACTTTAAGCAATAAGAATAATAATTTCACTAAGAGCGATCTTGAAAGTATTTATGACAAAATATATCAGGATTATGATTTGGTTAAAACAGAAATGGTAGATGTTATAAATGAAATAGAATCCCATAATGGATTAATTATTGAATCCGGTTTCCAAAAATTTGAATTTGCCCATAAATCTATACAGGAATATTTAACTGCTGAATATATTGTAAAGTTGCCCTCAATTCCAAATAACAGGAAAAATTTATTAAAACTTCCAAATGAAATTGCGATAGCTATTGCAATTTCATCAAACCCCAGTAATTATTTTATCGAATTCATTAATGAAAGACTTATTCCTTTGAAACTTAATCTTTCGTTTATAAAACCATTTATAAGTAGGATTCTGCTTGAAAAAGTCGATTTTAATCAAGACATAAATTTATTAATTGCTGCTCTAAACCTATATTCACTTTATTTAGAAGCATGCAAAAATCAAATGACGCAATTAAGCTTGTTTTATTTTGATGACTTGACAGATGAGTTTGAAAATCTAATTGTACAAGTATTTAAACGAAACGATAAACTTCGAGTATTTAGTAGTTATAAACAAGTGCAAACTTTACCAACTGCTGGTGGGGGCAATATTTTAGTTTTGGAATTAGAAAGCAGTAAAACGAATACTAATGGTTTACCAAATTTATTATATTGCCGTGAGTCATTTGTGAATTTGTAATTATTGATATAATTGCTACACCGACGTTTTCTGTAATAATATATGGTCCTACTTTCTTATGCTGTAAAAGTTTAGTTTAGGTTACACTTATTTTTCGACCATAAAAAAATCCAGTAATCCAATTTTGTTAACTTTAATTTTGCATGGAGCAAATACCTTTATATACTTTATTTGCTCCCATTTTAAAGGTGTTTACAGGTTTCATCTTTTCGCGGAAATGTTTATCCAAATATGATGCAATATTTTTCTTGATGTGATAGTACGAACCGGAGAATTTAAATACATATATTCTATTTGATTTTCGAGTTCTTTTACTACTTCATCTTTATTCCATGTTACATCTGATTTTGCCAAATCTGTGATCCAGCCATTGATATTTTTAATCCAGAAATAAAAGTCTTCTTTCTCAATAAATCCAAGCATCCCGCATTCTGAGAGCCCTTTCCCGTGCTTTTCAATCTTATAGCGTTCAATACCCCCGTTTTTTTTAGCTCCAATTACATACTCTTTTTCTCTATCGTTTGTAGTTGAAACAAGCAACCTCTTACATTCGACCGAAAAAAATGATTCCGTTGATTTTCCTTCTTCAATGGGATGAAAGTAAAAATCTGAGAATCCTGCACTTCCGTGATAGATATCCTGGTACTGATTTTTAACGCCAAAAGGGTAATTTACCTTCCTCAATTGGATATCTAATTGTTCAACAAATATTTGGGTAAGCTGGTTCTCATTTAAAGTTTTTTTAGAAACATGGGTGATAATATAAGCTTTAAAAAAAGGCACCGATTGTTTCATTAAATTAATAATTGAATAAATCAAATTATCATTGCTGATACTAATTTCAGGAAAATAACCATATTTATTAGCCAACTCTTCTTCTGCTATCATAAATTATTTAATTTAGATAAATCAGAAAAACATTTGTCGGCATCACGATAGGCTGCTAATGAAAGCCAATATCTGTATTGGTTTGGCTTGATAAAAACAATGGTATCTTTTTGAGGGTACAGTTTGATTATTCTATTAACGGTAAGTTGTTTTGAAATCTCTATATCTGTTAATTCCGATAAATTTAATTTTGAAATGTCTGAATGAAATTCCGGCTTTTTTGAACTAGAATCGTATTTAAAAATAGTTGCGATAAAAGAATTGCTAAGGCATACAATGTCGCTCAATCTAAATTTTTTCTTTTTATTTTCATAAACAAGATTTAACACCTTGGAAAACTCATTACCATAGTCGATAATTAAAGAATTGATCTCATTTTTAGGAATAGGCTTTACAGCCTTTGAATTTTCGCCATGAATAAAGAAATCTGCATAAAAAGTAATAGAGTCTTGTATTATTTTGACATCGAAAGTTGAAAAATCAGCTTTTTCAATAAAAGGAATATTCTTTAAATCCTTTAACAAAAAAGTATTGTTTCTATTAATTAGAGTTTCTCCACTTGTGGCTAAGAGATAAAACTTGTAAAAAGAATAATTTGATTTAAAAGACTTTAAAATAAAATTCAATAACTGAACATTGTTGTCTTTTGATTTAATAGAAATTAATCTTCTTTTAAACGAAAATGATATTTCATTATAGAACATTGGGAATTTTTTTTCACCAAGGCTTTCCCATATAATTAGACTGGGTGCTTTAAAAGCAGATTCAATTGGAATTTTTGAAAATTTGACATCTTTTTCTAACTTTTTAAGTTGATTGTAGTCAATACCATTTTCATTTATTGCTTCTGTTGGCAAAAAAGGAATTTTATAAATAAAATCCGGGTGTAGTTTTTGTTTACTTCCTATTTCAAAACCTTCCTCAAGAAAACAATTATTTTTAATCAAATAATTATTCAAAGAATCATGTGAATGAAATTCTTGAACAAGAGTTTTTATTCTTCCTCCACCAAGCAGGTTATTTTTCCAGATAAAGCTATTTTCAATAGCTGTTTGTCTGTTTACAAAATGCAAATCATAATCATCTATTTCAAAAACGATTCTCTCTACAGTCGCTTTAGTTCTTTTAAAAGTAAGATGAAGTATATTTTTTTTAAAATCCGGCTTTTCGTTTCTAATAAAAATAGCTGCTGAAGCGACATCAGCGCCATTATCCCACAATGATTTATTTCTTGCTAAGGCCGTAAAATCAAGTAGTTGAACAATATTGAGATTAGAGAATAAAAAATTTTTATAATTATCGGACGAGCTATTGTAAAGGAGGCCGGATGATTTGATTATTAAACACAGCAATGCTTTTTCCTTTAAATAAAATAAAGATTCAGATAGAAACTTCAAAGCAATTTGGCCTTGAGGTATATTTACTTTGTGTGTTTTATATTCCCATATTTGAGAATAGTTTTTTATAGCTCCCCTATTAAACGGAGGATTTCCGATAATTAGATCAAATTTTTTATCTTTAATTTTTTTACACTCAAAAAAATCAGATTGAATTAAATTATTCTCTCTTAAATCATCGAATTTAAGTTTATTAATAATTTCAACCGGCTTCAATTCATTGCATAGTGCCAGGCACAAACTGAAAGACGCTAAACGTATAGCCTGCTCTTCTTTATCAATGCCATAAACGTTGCGTAAAATCTTTTTTAAATCCCTTAATTCAGGCGACTTCATTCCGTTTTTTAAGCGCCATATTTGAACCAAACGTTTAAATGCCAGAACTAAAAAGATTCCTGATCCACATGCAGGATCTAATATTGTAAAATTGTCTAAATCAAAATTTATATAATTTTTTAAAGGAATACATTCATCAATTAGCAGTTTAGCTAAATGAGATGGCGTATAGTATAACCCTTTGTCTTTTTTTTCTTCCCCCAAAAACTCCTCATACAACCGGCTAATTAACTCTACCGGAATATATTTAAACTCAAAGTACCTCCAGTCAGGGAATTCCAAATTAAGCTGAGGGGATTGTAAAGATGTTCTCTTGGCATCAAGTAAATCCGCTAAAATTGAAAGATTTATTTTTTTAAGCTTCTGCTGTTCTTCTTTTGTCCATTTAAAAACATTCCCGTTAAATCCTGTCTTTGGGTTATCAAGATCAGTTAATAAATCAACAAATTTACCTTTCTTCAGTACATCAGTAAACGTACTGGCTTTATCGTATTTTTGGAAATATTTATTAGACAAAAGTTTATTCCCATTATCATCAATTCTTTCTTCTAAATACTTAATTAATATCGACTGAACAATTATTTTATTAATCAAATCAATTGAAACACCCGGAAGATTTTTTTTGAGGCTATTAACAATAAACCTGATATTTTCAATTAACTTATCATATGAGGAGTTCTGAAATTTAAATTCATTTTTAAATTCTTCCTCTTCCCAAAAAATACCACTTTTAATTTTTATTGCAAATTGTTCATTATATAATTTATCTACATTTCCAGTAATCTCAAGATCATTTATTAAGTGAACGGGCGTATAATCATCATTGATGTGTGTTGTACAATTTAAAATTTTTATCTCAGTATTATAAAAAATACATGCCAATGGAGACTCCCCGCTGCTCCATATTTTTTTCTGGATTTCCGTAAGTTGAATTTGATTTTCTTTATCGAAGGATTTGTCTGTAAAATCAAATAAATACGCCTGTGGTTTGTAACTACCATTAAGTTGCTTCCTTAAATAAACTGCAGAGGCCTGAAACTCTACCGCTTTTTCCAAATAAAATGCAATTTGGGGATCAGGGAGTTTTTTATCTTCATTTGTCAAAAATAAAAAGTCATCATTTCTTTCGAAACCGAGCTTGTTTAACCCTATAAGAAACTTAATATTAATATTTTTAACTTGGGTCATAAGGTAAAACAGGTATTAAATAAGAGTTTTTAAAACATATTTATCAATAATCTTAATTATAAGATAATAACAATGCTCTAAATTTAAGCAATATTAGTAATAAAAACTAAAAATGTTAGCAGCTTAAAAATCAAATATATGGTAAAAAGCTTTCTAATGTACCTATCCGATTATCCTGGCAGGATCAAAATTTTTTTAATCCCTGCTTTTGTTAGAACGGAGGTCAAAAATCGGTATTTATACCTGGTTTTCTTTTTTAAAAAATTGTTTTCTTTACTCTTTACTCACAACTATATTTTAAGCAGGAGGTAATTGGCAAAAAAAATCGAATTATAAATAAAAAGAGAAATTCTCAAAATTATTTAATCATGAATAGAAAAAATAAGAACAAAGAACAATATAACATTCTTTTGGTTGATGATAATGAGGGTGTAAGGAATGCCTTTGCCTTCTTTCTTAAGAACTTGAGAAATTTTATTTTTGAAATAGAGAAAGCAGCATCCGGCGAAGCTGCAGTGGAAATGGTAAAGGAAGATAATTTCGGATTCATATTTATGGATTACAGTATGCCGCCCGGAATGTCGGGCCCGGAAGCAATAAAACTTATAAAAAAAATAAAGCCCGGTATAAAAATCCTGGGTATTAGTAGTTACACTGAGGCAGGGGTGGTTGAGCAAATGATGAATGCCGGCGCAGACGGCTATCTCATAAAAAACTTTGGCAAGCACGAAATACCGGAAGCCATTAAAACTGTTCAAGCGGGAGGGTTTTATTACAGTCCGGAGATAAAAAAATTACTTGATGTATAATTGATAAACCCTCCTTAAAAATACATCGCGTTCACTACCCCTGCAGGCATAAATGCTTTATTGGTAGTTTTTTGGGGATAGCCATTTTTCATATAAATGTATTCGAGGAAGATGACGGTTGCTACCAGGCTACCTCCCAGTGTAGGAATTGGAAGTGGTATGGTTTGTTCCGGCACTTCCATATCATTATATTCAAAATCAAGAAAGGTATTAAAGCCCCCTGTGGCTACTCCATTTTCCATATTACACCCTACTGCGATAATGTGGCTGGTTACAGAAAACGTATTCGCCGGTGCGGATAAGGCTTTAGAAGGAACGAATGCAGGTATCTTTAATTCCATCATTCCCTCACTGGGATGAGTAACCCGCAGAGCCACTTTCCATCTTTCAGTTACAGTGTACCCTTTAGTAAACTGGTAGTTACTTACATAAGGCACTGGGTTACACGGTTGTAGGCTGTTGCCGATGTTGGATTTTAACCAGAGGAATATAGCGGATACCAATCGTGTCTGCATTTGATTGTCTTTAGGAAAAGGGATAACAGGCAATAGTTGCTGCCGCAGAGATTTGCCCGCCCGTGAAGCCTTTCCAAATTCGGTGGCCCTTTTTTTGGTGGCTTTTGTCTGTTTTACTTTTACCGGCGCACTGCGTGAATAATATTTATCACCCAGTTTATAGAAAATGAGGTTTCCTATCCTTCCGGTAATCTGAACGTTAATTTGAGAAGGCATAACCGTTGTTTTTAATTTTAATTCTATGGTTTTAAAATACGGAATAGGTCTACTTACTTTATAGGCACTGATAGTTAACCCTCTTACCATTGCTACACTATAAGCGGGGTAAGTCCGGCATATCCCGTAGTTGCTACGTTATTAAATAGGTGCATTCCCCCATAAGAACGTTGAAAAAGGGAGGTTTGGTATGAAGGCCATTTCATTTTGTATATAAGATTTCTAGGTACAAAGGATGCTTTAGCCAAATCTTCCCTCTCCTTTTTCCACTTAACGGATAAATGACATGCAGTTCTAACTTGTACCCAAAGTATCCAATTTGAATCAAACAGTTAATTTTTTTTTATAAGCCGAAGCCAACGAAAAAAGCGGCAGTTTTTTTGAAACCCAATTTATTAAAAACTTTTACTGCCGAAAATTAGCTTGGATTTTTAAGAGATAATGAAAAACTGCTTCAAGCATTATTTATTAAGTGAGCTTTGATTTATAAATGCAACCAAAAGTATGTTTCTTTTAAGTGGGGCATTACAAATCATAGATTATTTCAAATTTGATTTCAGACTTTTTACTTCCTTTAATTAAGTCAAGCCCGCTTCCAATTTCATTTTTACCAGTATAAATAGTTTGGGCAAACCTGCTCCAAACCCTCATTTTTTTATTCACTTTATATTCTAAATTGAAATAGTAACGATAGCCTTTATCAAAAAATACCGGTATTGAATAAGCATATAAAACATCATTTTCAAAAGAATAGATACGGCTGTTGTATCCATCTGTTTCAAAATAAGATAGGCGGATATTTCCCGAAAAAGGTAAGGAAAATGGTTTATACACTACATCTGTAAAAATGAGATAACCGTTTTCGGCCTCACTTCCTTTTTTGTCAAACCAGCTTAGCTCTACCCTGGAACGAAGCGTAAATTCTTTATTCAACTTACATTTCAACTGCGTTCTCCATCCTTGTTTCGGCCTTCCCACTACAGGGTTTAAATACAGGCTTTCCGGGTTATAATTAATTGGTTTGTTTTGGTATTGATAGCGGGAAATTAATTCCACCTGTTTATTTGGCTGAAAAGTAAATTGTACCATATAATCATTTCCAGAAGTGGGTGCATCCGTCCGGTATTTCAGCCAGGGGAAATGATAAAAATCGGCATAAGCATCAATCCTCAAAAAATCTGTGGGTGTAATAGTTACTCCCGAATAGAACCCGCTTTCATTCGTTGGATGCGTATTTTCGGTAAAAGCATTTCCATATAAAGATTGATAGCCTTTTGAAATATTCCGGTACAGGAAACTCATAGACACTTTTGAATCAGTATTGATTAGCAAGCCTGAAATAATAGCCTTATCAAGATCTTCATCTGTAGCTATTTCGCCAAAAAAATACATATTCCTGCTGGTGAAATTATAATCCAAACTATAATTTCCCGAATGCCTTCCGGAAATAGCATACCTATTATATAGGTAATCAGTTTTGATAATTGGATTTTCAAAATCATAGTGAACCGCATTCATGCCAAGATGGAACTTTTCGGTGGAATATGAAACATTTCCTCCAAAACTAAAAGCGCCCTGGCTTCCTTTTCCCGCAATTTCATTAGTGGTACGATGGTAACCGGATGTTTGTAATGAAGAAATATAATCCTGGTAATTGACCGTATCTACATTAAAGCCCGCGTCTAATTTTCGATAACTGGCGAAAGCTGTCGTTTCCCAATTCTTTTTTTGTAACGTAATTCCAACGCCACGGTTGAAATTAATTTCTCCTGCGGAATTATAAGGCTGCAATACTTCTGATTGCCTCGTTACATTAATAAGATTCGCTCCTTTATTAAAAGCAAGGCTTTGCCATTGGGTTAAACCCTGTCCTAAATTCACTGCAAAATCCCCAACACCCAGTGATTTAACAACTCCCAAATCTCTAATAAAAAAATGCGCAGAATAAAAATCAAACCCCTTCTTTTGAGCGCCTTTGAAAAATTGTTCGCCTGCATCTTTTTCCGCAGTAAATCCATATTGCAATAAATTGCCTGACCGGTATTTATAACGAAGCAATATTTTTTGCGGGCTTCCGGGATAATAATTTTTTACAGAATCCTTATTCACCAAATACCCTTTTGATTGTTCCAAAACCTGCTGCGCCCTTATTAACAAAGTACGTTCGCTATTATTTAATCTTTTTTGCAGCGATTGAAAAACTTCTATTTTTTGAGCAACAGTTATATAAGGCCTAATGCGGTTTATCAAATCCAAATCCCAGGTGGGCACCGCCTGCAATTCATAAATACTCAAAAAATTTCCCAGCAATTTTCTGTAAGAAATTAAATTTTCAATTTGAACTGGGCTCAATAATTTCAATTGTTCTAAAATACCTGCATCGGTGTAATTAAGATTGATTGGCTGTTTTAAAAAATGATGCAATTGCTGCAGGTAAGAATCGTCTTCTGTTTCCACATCTTCATTTTCTTCAGTAAGATTTTCTAATTGTTGCTGTATTTCGGCAGGAGGTTCGCCAGAAGTTTCCTGTGCACTTACGTCACCAAAAAGCCCCAATGCAAAAATGGAAAGAAAGGCCGGAAGTATGCTTTTAAAATATTTAATTTTTCTCAATTTTTTCTTTTTTGAAATTCATGATCAGCATTAACCCGGGGCTGATTCCCAATTGAGGATGATACGAAGCACTTGCATCCAACCTGAAATTTTCCCAGCTAACTCCGGCACCTGCAAAAGGAGACCCGTTTTGGGATGCAATTCCAAAACGAGCAAAAAACCGTTTGGCAAAATCGTATTCCATACCCACGTTTACATTCACCGGCAAATCTTCCAGTTTTACCATTTCAATGCTTATCAAAAAATTATCCGAAGCTTCATATCCAAGCCCGAATGAATAAATAGAACTTAATTTATCATTTTCAGTTTTCGAAAGTTTGCCGCCAACAGGATTGTAAAAATGAATACCTGCATTTAATCGTTCCGTTAAATGTACAATAGCCCCAATTTCAAAATTGACGGCTGACGGGCTTTCGAAACCAGGGATACGAAAAGAGTAATAATTAAATTTTATTCCCAGGTCGAGATTCTTACCAACGTTCCGCGCATAGGCTATTCCCAACTGTGATTCATTATAATTTTTAAAGCCAAAATAATCTGCCTGGAAAGCAAAATTCCCTTCTTCGGTTGGCACAGCGATTAGAGCAGAATACATGTTGGTTTCAGCTAACAAAAACCTTTTCTCTCCATAAAAACCTGCCGAAGTATTTTTTATTTGAGCAAGCGCCGCCTGGTTAGACGTAACAGAGAAAACATCCACATGATGGATGCTATAAGCGCCTAATCCAGTATAAGGCGCGGCAATTGGTTTTCGCAAAGATTGAGAAAAAATAGAATTTGCTATAAGAACAAAGAAATATATTAAGCAGATTTTTCTCAAAGCAATTAGTTTAAATAAAGTATAAAAATAAAATTAAAAACTTATAGGAATAAAATTGATTCTTTTAAAACTCAGTTTTCAATATAATTCATTTTAAAAGAAGAAATGGATTTTTGAAAATTTAAAATTAAATTCGTGTTATGACAGAAATTGTAATAGATAAAAAGAAATATATTCTGCTCCCTGAAAAGAACTTTTATGCGCTTCAGAAACAAGCGGCGCTAAAAATCAAACCCGGAAAGACATTTACTGTTGAGGAAGCCCGCTTATACAGCAAAAATTTGATAAAAAAATGGGCAGAAGAAAAATAATTGTAAAACAAAATGCAGCAGGTATAAAATAAATTCCTATTTGGTAAAACCCCAGAATTTTTAAATCGTTATTCCAATAATTTCTTGTATTGAAGTATGTTCAATGACTTTAATTTATTAAAATCCTTATCGGCGGTTAAAAGAAATATTCCCATAAATTCAGCAGAAGCAGCAATAATGCTGTCGGGTAACTTTAATCCGGTTTTTCTTCTTATTTGTATTGCTGATTGCTTTATTTGCTGATTCATAACAGGTATAAAATAATATTAGTATCCAGCAAATAATTAGTTCCACTCATTTCTCCATTTTTTTTGTAATTCCAATGGGTCTTCCTTTAGCTTTATAATTCCACAATATTTATGAGCATTAAAAGCTTTATTCTTGTCTGCAAATGGTTTCCTGTTTACCTCCTGTAATTTTTTTAATGCTGCTTCTATTTCTGTTTTTGTAGACCGGCTTGTAATTGTTACTACCATTTCAGTTGTTTTTTAATTAAACGAATTTACTTCTAAAAATTCATTGTTCAAACGAAGATTGCCTATAAAATTAAAAAACCAATTTATATCCGGTGAAAACAAAAATTAAAAATTACCCAACGTGTTTTACTTTTGCAGCATGCAATTATTAGAAGGAAAAGTGGCTTCTGTAGCCATTAAAGAAGATTTAAAAAATAAAATTTCTGTTTTAAAATCTGAAAATAAAAAAGTTCCACACCTCGCCGCTATTCTTGTCGGAAACGACCCTGCCAGCGAAACTTATGTGGCTTCCAAAGTGAAAAACTGTAAAGAGATTGGAATTGAGTCGTCACTTTTCAGGTTTGAAAGTTCGATTTCGGAAGAAATGCTTTTGGAAAAAATTAAGGAATTAAATGAAGACGGGAATATTAGTGGAATCCTTGTCCAGGTGCCTTTGCCGAAACATATTTCAGAAAAGAAAGTGATTCTAAGCATTTCTCCATCAAAAGATGTGGATGGTTTTCATCCGTTGAATATTGGAAATATGGTACTTGGTTTCCCTGCTTTTATTTCCGCTACGCCTTATGGTATTCTTCTTTTACTTCAGCATTATAAAATAGAAACCGCCGGAAAAAATGTGGTGGTGATTGGCAGAAGCAATAATGTAGGAACGCCACTAAGTATTTTATTGAGCAGAAATAATAATGATTATGGAAATGCCACTGTTACACTTTGCCATTCCAGGACCAAAGATTTAAAATCAGTTTGCCTGCAAGCTGATATCATAATTGCTGCAATTGGCAAACCTAAATTTGTAACTGAAGAAATGGTAAAAGAAAACGCTGTAGTAATTGATGTAGGTATCAACCGTGTAAAAGATGAAACTAAAAAAAGCGGATTTGCCTTAAAAGGCGACGTTGATTTTGAAAATGTTGCACCAAAATGTAGTTTTATCAGCCCGGTTCCTGGTGGCGTAGGGCTTATGACCATCGCGGCTTTGCTGATGAATACTTTTAAGGCTGCGCAAAGTAATAAGTTTTAAGTTATAAGTAGTAAGCCGCCCGATTCAAAAATAAAAATCGAAGAAATTTGTTGGTTTACTGGTTAACAAAAAGATTTATCAAAAATGAAGAATTCAGGATATTTGTTGGTTTACTGGTTAACTTTGAATATTTCAACAACCTAATAATCAATAATCAATAATCAATAGTCAAAAATTCACCAATCACCATTGTCCATTCACCATTCACCATTCATCCCTTTACCCATAATGGAAGCCTTCTACACCCTTCAGGGCGAGGGTTTTCACCAGGGAAAAGCTGCGTATTTTATCCGCCTTTCTGGTTGCGATGTTGGTTGTGTTTGGTGTGATGTAAAAGAAAGCTGGGATGAAGAAAAATATCCGCTGCAAAGCATTGAAGAAATTGTTTCAAAAGCAAAAGAAAATGCCGCAAGGCTTGCTGTTATTACCGGCGGGGAGCCTACTTTATACAATCTTGAAGAAATAACTTCTGAATTAAAAAAAGAAGGCTTTGCGGTGAATATTGAAACTTCAGGTTCCTCTCCGCTAACGGGAACGTGGGATTGGATTTGCCTTTCACCCAAAAAATTTAAGCCGCCGTTACCAGAAATTCTTAAAAAAGCAAACGAACTGAAAATAATCATTTTTAATCAATCTGATTTCCTTTGGGCTGAAAAATATGCTGCACTGGTTTCTGATTCCTGCAAACTTTACCTTCAACCCGAATGGGGGAAAGCAGAAATAGTAACTCCGTGGATTATTGATTACATCAAACAAAATCCTAAATGGGGATTGTCATTGCAAATCCATAAATATATTAATGTGCCGTAGTAGTAGGGACAGGTCGCGACCTGTCCCTACCATTAACAACAAATTAAATAATTGCGGGTTAAATTCGTTTACCTAATAAACCCCGAATGAAAAAATTACTTCTTCTTTTCATAATATCATCATTTTTTTTAAAAGCAAAATCCCAATGGTATGAACCTGAAAAAGTGGATCATAAAGCCAACACGATTTATAACCTTGCGATTAATAAAGCCAGGAATGGAGATTATTCTTTATCAATAAAAATGATCAATGAATCATTAAAAATAGAACCCAAATTTGTTGACGCTTATTTATCACTGGCAGGCATATACGCAGACTTAAAAGATTATCAAACCTCTGTTGATAATTTTGAAAAGGCATTTTCAATGGATTCGGTTTATGCTGAAGATTATTATCTCCCCTACTCTATTTCGCTTGCAGGAACGGGCCGGTTTGATCAGGCTTTAAATGCAGTGAATAAATTTTTATCAATCCCAAAATTGAATGACAGAAGTGTGAAGGCAGGAGAATTTAGAAAAAAAACCTACCAGTTTGGGATTGATTATGCGCAATCGCATCCTGATAAAAATTATGTTTTTGCTCCTAAAAATATGGGCGATAGCATTAACACAACCGACCTTGAATATTTTCCTTCTTTAACCATCGATGGCAAAAAATTAATTTTTACCAAACGAATCAACAACAAAGAAAGTTTTTACGAAAGTGACCGTATAAACGGAACGTGGGGAAAGGCTTTTCCACTTTCAGGAAAAATAAATTCGCCCGATTTTAATGTAGGCGCGCAAAACATTTCACAGGATGGGCAGTGGCTGGTTTTTACAGGCTGTAACTTTCCGCAAGGCTTTGGAAGCTGCGATATTTATATGTCATTCCTTACGAAAAACGGATGGAGCGAACCGCAAAATCTGGGAAGAAATGTGAACTCAGAATTTTGGGAATCTACTCCTTCGCTTTCTCCGGATAAAAGAGATTTGTATTTTAGCAGCAACAGAACCGGCGGTTATGGAGGAAAAGATATTTGGGTTTGCCACAGGACAGAAACCGGCTGGAGCCAGCCTGAAAATTTAGGACCCGAAATAAATACCGCAGGCGATGAAAGCACTCCCTTTATTCACGCCGATAACCAGACTTTATATTTTAATTCTTCCGGATTGCCAGGCTATAGTGAGAAACCCGATCTTTTTGTAACCAGAAAGCTGCCCGATGGAAAATGGAGCAAGCCCGAAAATCTCGGGTACCCGATCAATACAATAGATGATGAAGGCTCTATGATTGTAGATGCGGATGGTAAAACGGCTTATTATTCAAGTGATAAATTTGGTTCAAAAGGTGGACTGGATATTTATACTTTTGAGCTTAGGAAAGACCTTCGCCCTTTAAAAACTTTGTGGGCGCAAGGAAAAGTGTATGACGATAAAACCAAAGCAGGATTGCCTTCTACCGTAGTTCTTACAGACGTAGATACGCGCCAAATCATTAGCAAATTGCAAACTGATGAAGATGGAAATTATTTAGTTACTATTCCTGTTGGGAAAAATTACGCTTTTAATGTTCACAGAAAAGGATATTTGTTTTACTCACAGAATTATGACATGAATAACATTTCATCTGATTCAGTTTATCATGTTGATATTCCTTTGGAACCCATTGAAGCAAATGCAAAAGTGATCTTAAAAAATGTATTTTTTGATACCAAAAAAACAGGCCTGAAACCTGAGTCAATCAGCGAATTGGATGATGTGGTAAGGCTGATGAATGAAAATCCAAACATGAAAATATTAATCAGCGGATTTACAGATAATGTAGGAACAGCGGCAGATAATTTAAAACTATCCACCGGGCGCGCAGTTTCTGTTGTTAACTATTTATTGGTTAAAGGCATAAACAATTCGCGCTTATCTTTCAAAGGTTTAGGAGAAGCAAAACCCATTGCATCCAATGAAACTGAACAAGGCAGGGCATTGAATCGCAGAACGGAAATGAGCGTGGTGAGTAATTAAGAATTATTTATTAATTTTAGATAAGATCAAAAAAATAATACGTATGAATACTGCAACTATACGACAGCAGCTACACGAATACCTTGAAATTGCCGATGATAAAAAGATCAATGCAATCTATACAATGGTTGAAGATGAAATAAAAGAAATTATTGTTGAATATTCCCCTGAATTTAAGGATGAACTCGATAAGCGTGTTAGCTATTATTTGAATGGTGGCAAAATGATTTCATCAGCTACAATGAATAAAAGGCTGCAAAATTTGAGAAAGAAAAGGAATCAATAAATGACTTACCAGCATATTTTTGATCCTATTGCTGCTGAAGAATATGAGGATGCATTCAAGTGGTACGAAGAAAGAAGTTTTATTGCCGCTGACAACCTTCTTCTTGCAGTAGAAAATGCGATCTATGCTATTTGTGCAAATCCTTACAGGTACCGGAATACATATAAAAATTTTAGAGAACTTACTGTAAAAAAATATCCTTTCAATCTAATATATTTTATTAATGAAAATAAAAAAATAGTTACGATTGTATCACTTTATCATCATAAAAGAAATCCAAAAACAAAATACAATAAAGCAACGCCGAGGAGAAATAACCCTTAAATGCGTATACACATCTTTGTTAAAACTCATTAATTTCTATAGTCAACAAACAAATAAGAAGAATTTTGCTTTTGGGAATAATTTTTTTTATTCTTTATTCATTTATATTTTTTAATTATTTTGGGCAGTAAATTTTATCATGCAAAAAGAACTGCTTTATCAAATAGCGCTAACGCTCATTCACAACATTGGAGATGTAAATGCAAAAGCACTCGTAAATCATTTTGGCAGTGCGGAGGCTATTTTTCATGCACCTAAAAAAGTTCTCGGCGAGATAGAAGGAATCGGAACTATCAGGGCAAGTTCTATCCACAATTTTAAAGATTTTAGCAGAGCTGAAGAAGAAATTGAATTTATCAAAAAATATAAAATAACGCCGCTTTTTCTTACTGATAAAAGTTATCCGCAAAGATTATTAAACTGTTACGATAACCCGCCAATACTGTATTACAAAGGAAATGCAGATTTGAATTCATCAAGAATTGTTGCAATTGTAGGTACAAGAAACCACAATGAATATGGTAAAAATATTTGCGAAAAATTAATTGCAGAATTGATAAATGAAGAGGTTCTGATAATAAGCGGGCTTGCTTTCGGAATTGATACGATTGCCCATAAAAGTGCTTTGAAAAATAATTTAAAAACGGTTGGCATTTTGGCCCATGGGTTAGACAGGGTTTACCCTGCTCAGAATGCTACTTTGGCAAAACAAATGATTTCCAATGGAGGTTTATTAACCGAATTTAAAAGCAATACCATCCCTGATAAACAAAATTTTCCCGGAAGAAACAGAATTGTGGCAGGAATAAGCGATGCAATTATTGTGATAGAATCCGGAATAAAAGGCGGCTCATTAATTACTGCAGAATTAGCGAATGGATACAACAAAGATGTATTTGCGTTTCCGGGCAGGGCAGATGATTCAAAAAGTGAAGGCTGCAACTTCCTGATCAAAAATAATAAAGCAGCTTTGATAACTTCTGCAAATGACCTTCTTGAAAATATGGGCTGGAAACAAAATAAAAAACCTTCACCCAAAAAACAAAGGGAATTATTTATCGAACTTTCGGCAGAAGAAAAAGTAGTGGTAGATATTTTACAAACACACGAACAGGTACAAATTGATGAATTGTATTTTAAAAGCAAACTAAGCAGCAGCGCCGTTGCGCAAGCCCTTTTGATGCTGGAAATGCAGGGAATTGTATCTTCTTTGCCCGGGAAAATTTACAAGATGAGTTGAGAATTAACCTTCCGGTTAAAACACAGTGAACCAACAAATATGGCAAATTCTTATTTCCTTAATTGCCAAAAAAAATTATTTTAAATTCAAAAGGTAATAATTCCGATAAATTCATTTTTAAGGAATTGCGGGATTTATTACCTTTGCTCATGGCAACAATAAATAAACCTTCTTCCTCCTCAAAAAAGATTTTTGGCGAAGGATTGACCTTCGATGATGTTTTGCTTTTACCAGCATACAGCGAAGTTTTACCCCGCGAAGTAAATACTTCAGCACGGCTCACAAAAAATATAACTCTTAAAATTCCAATGCTGAGTGCGGCAATGGATACTGTTACCGAAGCCAAACTGGCGATTGCTTTAGCGAGGGAGGGCGGCCTCGGTTTTTTACATAAAAACATGAGCATAGAATCACAGGCAGCACAGGTGAGAAAAGTAAAAAGAAGCGAGAGTGGCCTAATCTTAGATCCGATTACGTTACAATTGGATGCCACGATTGGCGATGCATTAATTTTAATGAAAGAAAATAAGATCGGCGGTATTCCTATTGTTGACCAGAATGGAAAACTGGCAGGCATTTTAACCAACAGGGACCTTCGGTTTGAAGACAATATGAAGCGGCCGGTAAATGAATTAATGACTTCCGAAAATCTGATTACTGCTCCGGAAGGAACTGATTTAAAAAAGGCTCAATCCATTTTAAGAAAGTATAAAATTGAAAAATTACCCGTTGTAAATAAAAAAGGAATTTTAAAAGGATTGATTACTTACCGCGATATTTTACAGGTCCATAATCACCCGCTTGCAGCAAAAGACCAGTTTGGAAGGCTGCTTGTTGGCGCTGGAGTTGGTATTACAAAAGATATCGGCGACAGGGTTTATGCATTACAACAGGTAGGGGTAGACGTAATTGTACTGGACAGCGCTCACGGGCACACAAAAGGTGTTATTGATGCACTTAAAAAAATTAAAAAAGATTTCAAAGGCCTCGAAGTTATCGCAGGAAATATAGCAACAGCAAGTGGTGCCAAAGCTTTAGCAGACGCAGGCGCAGATGCGATAAAAGTGGGAATTGGACCGGGTTCTATCTGTACCACACGAATTGTTGCCGGAGCAGGCGTACCACAAATTACAGCATTGATGGAAGCTTCATCTGCTATCAAAAATAAAGATATCGGCATCATCGCCGATGGAGGAATTCGTTACACTGGTGATATGGTAAAAGCCATCGCAGCAGGAGCTGATTGTGTAATGATGGGAGGTGTATTTGCAGGTACAGAAGAGAGCCCTGGAGAAACCATAATTTATGAAGGCAGAAAATTCAAGCAATACCGCGGAATGGGCTCGCTTGGTGCAATGGCGCAGGGAAGCAGCGACCGTTATTTTCAGGATGGTGAAACCCAGTCTAAAAAATATGTGCCTGAGGGAATAGAAGGGCGGATTGCTTACAAAGGATTTTTATACGAAGTAGTTCATCAGTTTGCCGGCGGGTTACGCGCAGGAATGGGCTATTGTGGCGCTAAAGATATTCATGAATTACAGCAAGCTACTTTTATACAAATAACGAATGCAGGTATGCGGGAAAGCCATCCACACGATGTAGAAATAACGAGGGAAGCTCCTAATTACAGCAGGTAAATTTTCGGTTGTGCTTGAACGTTATAATCGATAATAATATATTTAAGAAGATTTCAAAATCACGTCTGTAGTGCTTTACATGCAATAAAATAAGATTTCGACTTATTTGTTGCTTTACTGTTATTTTTAATGAAAGAACTCAGTTGTACATAAGTAAATTACACTCTTAAATATTACAGGATGTTCAACAAATCTATACTGCGATTTTTTTTATTTTTTTTATTTCTTTTAGTAAACCTGGGTTCTATATTTTCCCAATCTCTTTCTATTAAAGTTGCTGGAAATAAAGAGAAAGGTTTTCATGTAGATGTATATAATGGAAATCAAATTTTGGTTTCTAATAGAGAAGAGTTTTCATTAAAATTATATAATCTTGATAGGAGTACTGAAGCCCATATTGAACATTGGACCGGGCAATCATGGACTGGAGATGAAAAGAGCATTACTCTAAAAAGGAATTTATATATCCAGGAGTTTGATGCAAATTTATCTGTAACTGTAAAATACGAGGTAGTAAATCCGAACGTAATAAAAAAAACAGTTGAATTATTTCAGCCGTCTATGCCGGATATGTTTTATATTTTACAAGAAACAAACAGGCCTGCTGAAACACCTAAAAGATATGTAACTTTTGAGTATGACAGTTTTCCTGGTGGCCTCGTGCATGAAATGTTTCCCGCCGCCGGATTTATTACACCAGAAAATAACGTAGTTGGATTTTTGACAGATGCCGGATACAAAAATCAATATACCCGGAATACCCGGCGCAGGTTTAGTGGGCGTGGCGGAGGTTTTGTAGGAATGCGCAGATTACCGGATCCCGAATTATATTCCATCGCAACTTTATCAGAAAGAGAAAATAATAATAATTATATCAAACAAACCTTTGGTGAATTATATAACCTTGATGCGGGTGAAAAAAATATTTTAAAAATACCATCAACCTTTCAGAAAGAAAATGCCGAAGTAGATATTGATAAAAATATTATCTCAATAAAAGGGCATAAGGGAACAAGGTCAGGGATAGATTTTATTGCACCATTTAAAGATCAGAAAGTTTATACCATTTCGTTTTTGTGTAAAGGAAATACACCACTCGCATTAAAGCTTTTCAGAATTAAGAATGGAAAAAACACGATTGAGCTTGAAGATGGCGTGAAGTACATTGATAATTTTCCAACATTAGAAAATGAATGGACAGAATTTAAGGGAAGTATTTTAGTGCCATACATAGAAAACGATAGCGTTTCGATGTTCATCGGAAGCCAATCGGGTAGAGAAAGTGATTTGCAAATAAAAGATCTTGAAATCGCTGAAAACCAACCTCAACCAGAACCATACAATATTCTGCCCTTTGGAGAAAAAGTAGAAAAGGTAACTTATATTTTTACAGAACCCTGGAAATCACACCAACAATTTATGATTTCCTCACAGTCACGGTTAGCCGAAGGAAAGGGATTCAAAGGTTCGCTGATAGAAAAGATGATGTATGCCAATTTTAATATGCTCACCTGGATTACAGATGTAAATGATTTTACGCCTTTCAATGTTCCCAATATGAATTATGCGCCAGACATGTATAACCGGGATTGTTTTTTTTCTACCGTATCAACTTATAATAGGGAATTGAATCTTTCGCTATGGAACCAATGGGGCAAAACACAAACAGCTAAAGGAGGCATTGGCACCATCATTACCCCACAAATGGGATCGGTAGAAGCGAAAGATAATGAAGCCACAATAGAATGGCTTATGTGGGCATTACTAAACAAACGGAGATTCGGAGTTACGCTGCCACAGGATAAAATTAAAAAAGCAGTAGATTATGTATTGAACGAATTTGATTCTACAGGTGATGGAATTTGCCGCTCTCATTTTCCTCTGTGCCAGATTGATATCATTGATTTTAATCCGAAGACGGATCGCCTCGCTGTGAACCAGGGGATGCTGGTGATTGCTCTTAGAACAATAAAAGAATTGGGTTTTCCCATTTCAGAATCCCACATAGAAAAAGCAGAAGAAGGATACCGGAAATTTTATGACGCGAAGAGAAAGCATTTATTATTTGATCGTAATTTTCCTGACCTTATTTCTGTCACAGATCTTGAACCGGAATTTTATTCGCTTTGGCTTTTTAACAGGCCTATCCTCACTGATGAGATGGTAGTTAATGATCTCAATCAAATCCCCATTCTTAATAAAGTACCTAACTCTCCACATCCTGAATATGGAACTACAGCACCGGTTTTAATACGCCTCACAAATGATAAAAAGGGATATGCATTTTTAAGTAAAGATTACCAACCATTCGGAAAATTTGGTGAAGAAAATTATAGTGACGGAAAAAATGATGGGTATTATTATAATGGCGGAAGCTGGTTCCGTGGAGAATATTGCGCGTATGTTACAGGATTAAAACATGGTTGGAAGAAGGCAAAGAAAATAATGGAAAATAGGGTTTGGGCAGAAATCTACCTAAATCCCAAATGGCCATTCAGCAAAGAATTTATCCCTACTAAATGGACGTCAACAGATAGTTGGTGGCCTTCTACAAGGGGGTTATGCTGGAATGTATTTATATTGATGGCAGATGAAGTGGCGGGAGTAAGAACTCCCGAAATGGACCCGGATTATAAAAAGAAAGATCCTTGAATTAGGATTAGAAAATAAATGTGGTTACTTTAAAAAAAATATCAAAATTAAAATAACAGTAAACGAACTTTTATTGAAGATCTATATTCTACTCATCATTTCTACTTTTGATCTGGCTGATAGAGAATGTTATTAGAATACCAATTCATTCCTTCTTCTTTATGAACAGGCATCACGCTGAACATGCATCTTCTTTGCCAGGGATCCAATTCTTCGGGCATGAACAGAGGCAATTTTACAAGGATTTTATTCCAACCTTTTTTAACTTTCACTGTTGTTGGCGGGCGGTAATAATACCCTTCGTCAACTAATGGAAGGTCCAGGTTCTTGCTCAGATTCCGGCCAGGAAATTTCCATTCGGGAGGAGGAATTATTTTATCATTTATCCAGATTTTACTTTTCTTGTCATCCCATTCGCTAGCTGGTGGCGTTGCACTCGCAAGAGAACGAAGTAAGTTGTTAAATCCTATCCACATTGATATCACCGAATCTGCATCAGACCAAAATTTCGTGTAAGCATACCAGGTAGTATTCTTTCGGGGCGAGGGAAGCCAGGTTTCATAAGGCTCACCATTGTGATACCATAACCAGATTGTTCCACCTGTTGCCGGAATTGCATCGGTAGAATCTTCAGGAGATACAACGTGATTTTCTGGCCAAAATGATGCAGATAAGTTTCCATCGTTTTCAAAAGGCCCGAGTAATTTCCATCTTATATGCATTTGCTCCACATAAGGAAAAGGCAGTTCCTTAAAATATTTTCGTTTATGAATAATTAATCTTTTTTCAAATGCAGCAAAATCTTTCGACCTGGTTGAGGAATCCGGGCCAATCGTAAGAACCAAGCCAGGCACGCCTCCACCTCTCCAGCTTCGTTCAGCGAAAGCGAGCATAAAAGGATACACCGCATTCATTGTCAGATGATCTTTTTCGTTTGCCATTTTGCGGTCATCCCATAAACAAATTTCAGCACCCAATAAATTGGAATCACCTTTAATTTTTCCACCAAGTTGCCGGTTAAATATAGTAACAACGCCACTTTCGGGAGCCATATCGCTTAAATAAAGCGCTTTAGAATCAAAATATTTTACGTTTTGATTTTCACTTGCATCACTTCCCCACAATTGGCGGATAGTAGTTTTATCATAATTTCCGCCAGGAGACCAGCCAATAGTTTTTATATGGTACTGATGAATCAGTTTGGTTACTGCAGGAATGAATTGTTTATTTCTGATAGACACTTCATCCGCACCAATATGTATATACGGAATATCGTAGGTAGTACATATCTCACTAATAATATTTTTCACAATCAGTAAGCCACTATCACTTTGCATATCCACACCCATTGCACGTTTAAATGCTTTGCTATGCCCCGGCATATCTATCTCGGAAACCAAATTGATATATCGTTCTTTGCAATATTGAATGAGGCTTTTCATTTGGGCAATCCTGTAATATTTTCCTTTATCTCGAAGCATTGACTCCGGAGATGTAAGCTGGGGGTATTTTTCTATTTGCAGCCTCCATGCAATGTCTTCCGTAAGATGAAAATGAAAAATATTTAGCTTATACTTAGACATAACATCAATCTGTTGCTTCAACTGTTTCATCGATTGAAAATTTCGGCCTACATCAATCATATAGCCACGCCATTGATAAGCCGGAAAATCTGTAATATCACAACCTGCTATCGCTTCTTTGTTGTTGATTAGCTGATAAAGTGTTTGCAACCCGTTGAATATTCCATGAGGTGTATTCGCAGTAAGTAATATAGATTTATTTTTTACTACCAGGTTATAAGCTTCTTCTTCTCCATAAGGTGCCGAAACTTTTCCAAGAGCCAACTGAATGAAATAATTATCGTTCGTTACTTTTTTAGAAATATTCTTTACCGGAATATCTTTGCCCATAATTTTAATCCAGCTGTCAGCCTCCTTTCGCAAAGAATTATTATTAATAACTACCGCTTCACATTTATTTAATGGAAAAATTTCTTTCGTCCATTTTATAGATTGAGGTAAAGGAATAAGAGCAGGCTCTTCTATTTTTATGGAAGGTTCATTTAATACCTGCGCATTTGTATGGGGATGAAAACTTAACAACAATATTATAATTATAATTAAATGTAACTTCTTTCTTCTCATGGCTAACAAAGCTTTCATTAAAAATAATTGAAAGCAAAAAACAAAACAGATTCTTTTCAGCAAAATATAAATATAAATGCAATCATCTTAAAAAGTAAAATCTTTTATTCAAAATGCCGGCATCATTTTTTGCCTACATTTTACCGGCTCAAATTTATTTCCTTATATCCATTCGCTTCATACAAAACATCTATTTCCTTTTCTGAAAGTTCAACAAGATTAGAATAGCCAGTATTTTTTTGCTCAATCAAAAACTTTTTCTTCCAGGTTTTGCCTTCGTCAAAACTGATACGTAAAGTAAGGCTGTCGCGGCTTTTTTGGTCATCATTATTACAAAAAGCCAAAACTGATTTCCCTTTTTTTGTTCCAATGTTTAATAAACTTCCTTCACAAATAGGGTCAGGTAGATTATGATCTACATACGTGGCGTCCCATGTTTCACCACCATTTTTACTTAGAGAAACAACGCGGTATTTTCCTGTTTGATTGCGGCTGTTAATCATCAAAGAATTATTAGTTAATTGCGCCGCTGTGCTTTCGTTTGAACCTTCAAAAGGAACCGTTTCACTCAAATGAAATGTGGCTCCATGATCGTCCGTATAATACCCATGCGCCTGGTAATCTCTCAATCCCGGTTTTGGGTTTCCGGAAGAATGATTTGCGGCGACATAAATTCTTCCTCTATATTTTCCTTCGTGAAATTGCAACGCATGCCCCGGAGTATTGGCATAAGTACGCCAGTCTTCTTTAAAATTCCAAAGCGGATTTATTTCCGGTTGATTGATCCTGTTAACCTGCAAAGTAATATCTGTTGGTTCACTCCATGTTATTCAATTATCATTGCTTGTTTTATAAAATACATCGCGATACCCTTTGCCTTTTCTTAATTCCATTTCATGTCCATTGCCGTTATTGTAAAATAAAAATATTCTTCCCTGCCGAAACCGTAGGTCGGTCAAATCTACTACTGGTGCGGGATTACCGGCTTGCAAACTATCATTGCTGGCAACGATTTGTAAAGCGCTCCACGTTTTTCCTCCATCACTGCTTCTTTTTAAAACTATTTTAATATTACCAAAATCGCCGCCGCCGTTTACTCTTCCTTCACAAAACGCAAGCAGATCGCCATTCTTTACTTTTACAATTGCAGGGATGCGAAAAGATTTATAGCCTTCAGTTCCCGATACAAAAACAGAAATTGGGTTTGATTGTGCAAAAAAATTTGCAGAAGAAAAGAGTAACCATAATAAAAGCCCTATAATTCCAGCCAACACGGACATTGGAAATTTACCCACTTTAAAAATTTTTTAAGGTACCATGGATTATCCATAACCCATGTGCCACCATTTGGAAAATCATTTTGCACGAATATTTGAATAAAAAATATCTTTTTTTAAAATAAAAAAATCTCCTATTTGTTTGTTTACTATCCCCGCAATCACATTATATTAAAAGAAAGAGGAATAAATGGAAAGCAAGAGAAGATACCAACACTAAACTTTGAAGTTCTTATGCCTTCAAACTTTGTTCCAATATTAAAGAATTGCTAAATCAACGAGTTTTATTATACCCCACAAGTAAGCAACAAATTAGATGGAATTTCTGATTGCAATTTGAAAATAAAATGACAAACTGATTTTAATGGTAATTGGAATTTGCTGTTATATTTACCGTAATTTACGCTTTATTATAAAATTGTTGGTTTTTGTAGAATAAAAACGGCTGATTTTAAAATAAACTTCCTACGAATTCGTTTGAAAAAGCTAAAGAGGCGCTAATAAACGCATATCTTGAAAGATTTACTCCACAACCTATGAAACCGGAGTGTATTAATTAACACTAACCCTGGCATATCCAATGCTATTCAGAATATCCATAAAAACCCTTTGTTTATTGGCATTTGTCTTATTTGCTTTTACAGCAAGGGCTACCAATTATTATCTTTCTAATTCCGGAAATGATGCCAACTCCGGAACCGATCCCTCCTTCCCCTGGCAAACGCTGAATAAATTAAATTCATTTAAAAACCTTAAACCGGGTGATAATGTACTTTTTAAAAGAGGTGATACTTTCTATGGGAGTATTACAGTAAGTAATTCAGGTTCTGCAGGCAATCTGATAACTTATGAGGCTTATGGAACCGGAGCAAATCCGGTAATTACTGGTTTTACAAATGTAAATAACTGGACAAATTTAGGCGGCAATATTTGGGAAAGTACTAATGCAGTATCTACATTAATGACTTGTAATATGGTAGCTATAGATGGAGTTAATACACCAATGGGAAGGTATCCGAATAGCGGTTATCTAGCTTTTCAATCTCATAATGGAAAGACTTCAATAACTAGCAGTGAACTATCAGGAACTCCAAATTGGCAAGGAGGCGAAGTTGTTATACGGTCAACACAATGGACATTAGAAAGAAAAACAATTACTTCCCAATCTGGAAGTACGTTAACTTATCCAGATTTGAACTATGAGCCAGCAAATGGATTTGGTTTTTTTATTCAAAATGACCCACGAACTTTAGACGAACCAAATGAATGGTACTACAATCCTACAACAAAAAAAATATCCATATACAATACTTCTCAACCTGCGAGTGTTTCTTTAGCTTCAAAAGATACGCTTGTAACGCTGCATGGCAACTATCTTAATTTTAATAATTTATCATTTGAAGGAGCAAACCAATTTGCATTTTATAATGACTGGAATGGAATCAACAATGTTAGTATTGAAAACTGTTCTATTTCATTTTCAGGAATAGATGCTATAAAACTTGCTGGTACTTCTAATTTTACAATTAGTAATAGTAAAATTTTAAATTCAAATAATAATGGAATTAATTTATTCTATCTTAATCCATTTGCTACCATAAATAATAATGAAATTGAGAATACCGGAATATTTAGTGGTATGGGACAAAACGTTTCCAACTCTTACAGTGCTATTTTTTCCAATGATAAAGGGACAATAATACAAAATAACAAAATAACAAATTCTGGTTACAATGGTATATCTACTGTTGGTGATTCATTTATCATTAAGAACAATTACATAGATACGTTTTGTACAGTTCTTCAAGATGGTGGAGGTATATATACAGATGCTCAACAAGGAATAAATTATGGTAGAAAGATTATTAATAATATTGTATTGAATGGAATCGGTTCTGTTGCTGGAACAAATGATTCCACTTACTTTGCAGCAAACGGAATTTATTTGGATGATAATAGTGCGAACATTGAAGTTTCAGATAATTCTGTTGCTAATTGTTCAAACAGTGGTTTATTTATCCACAATGGTTATAATTTGAATATTCATGACAATACATTTTATAATAGCAGCGCTCAATTCGCCACACAAAATGATCCCAATCAATACACATTAAGGGGTAGCTTTTTTAATAATAACATTTTTTTTTCTAAAACGATTAATCAATTCTGTGGCTATTTTGCTTCAACTGCAAATGACTTTTCTTTATGGGGTACAGCCAATAATAATTTTTATGCGAAACCGATAAATGATAGCCTTGTGTTTAAAACACGAATAAATTGGAGCAACCCGGATTTTCTTACATTAGAAGGGTGGAAGTCATATTCTGGATTAGATCAAAACTCTAAAAAATCTCCAAAGAGCATAACGGACACATCTGATTTAAGGTTTGAATTTAACACCGATTCAGTAAGCAAAAAGATTTTGCTTTCTTATAATTATATCGATGTTACTGGAACAAATTACAATGGATCAATAATCCTTGCACCATATAGCTCAGTAATACTAATAAAGAACGGGTTGATTATCAATCAACCTCCAAAGGCAGATGCAGGAAAAGATCAAAGTATTGTTTTGCCCATAAATTCTGTAAAACTTACTGGCAGCTCAACAGATACAGATGGAGAAATCTCATATTTTCAATGGACAAAAATTTCCGGCCCTTCAAACTATAATATTACAGATACAAAATCACCAATAACTGATGTTACAGGATTAACAGAAGGTGTTTATCTATTTGAATTAAAAGTAACAGATAACAATGGTGCTACGGCAACAGACACTCTAACCATTACAGTTAATCCACAGAAAAACATATCACCAAATGCAAATGCAGGGCCACGCCAAACGATCATGCTTCCGGTAAACAGTATAATACTTACCGGAAGCGCCACGGACTCAAATGGACAAATTACAAAGTATTTATGGGAAAAGATATCCGGGCCATCAGGCTTCAATATTGAAAATCCAAACTCCGCTGTTACAAATGTTACCGGGCTAACTAAAGGAACCTATCAATTTCAATTGACTGTAACCGATGATAAAGGGGCGATCGCAAGTTCAACGGTACAAATTGTGGTAAATCCACCTTTAAATATTCCTCCAACAGCAAACGCAGGTTCAAATGAAACAATCACATTGCCAACCAATACGGTTTCTCTTTTCGGAAACGGAACTGATGCTGATGGAATGATTTCCTCATATTCCTGGACAAAAATTTTCGGGCCTTCCAGTGGAACAATAAATAATGCAAATTCTGATTCTGCTACAATCAACAATTTATCAGAAGGAGTTTACCGGTTTGAATTAAAAGTGACAGACGATCAAGGTGCTGTTGGAAAAGATACGGTTCAGGTAACTGTAAATGCTGCTCCAAATGTGCGTCCAACAGTTAATGCGGGAGCAAATCAAAGTATCACTCTTCCAACAAATACGGTTACTCTTTCCGGAAGCGGAAGTGATTCTGATAGAACAATAACATCTTTCCAATGGACAAAAATTTCCGGGCCTTCAGGCGGAACGATAAATAATGCAAATTCTGCTTCTTTTATTGTGAATAATTTATCAGAAGGTGTTTATCAATTTGAATTAACAGTTACAGATGATAGAGGAGCTACCGGAAAAGATACCGTTCAAATAACCGTAAATAAGGCACCAAACATTTCCCCGACAGCACACGCTGGTGAAGATAAAGTAATCACATTGCCAACCGATTCTGTTTCTCTTTCCGGAAATGGAACAGATGCTGATGGAACGATTTCCTCATATTCCTGGACAAAGATTTCCGGGCCTTCCGGTGGAACAATAACTAATGCAAATTCTGCTTCTACAACAGTTACAGGATTGGTGCAGGGCATATATCAATTTGAATTAAAAATTACTGATAATAATGGGGCAACAGGAAAAGATACCATGCAGTTAACAGTGAATACGGCTTTAAATCACCCACCTACCGCAAATGCAGGCGTGGACTTGGTAATAACATTACCTACGAATACAGTTACATTAAACGGAAGTGGCAAGGATACTGATGGGATTGTGGCAATTTATTTTTGGACGAAAATATCAGGTCCCTCCTCATTTAATATTACAAATATAGCCTCACCTATAACAGATGTTTCAGGCCTTCTACAAGGCGTTTATGAATTTGAACTACAAGTTACCGATAATAATGGAGCAGTTGGAAGGGATACGGTAAGGCTAACAGTAAATGCGGCAGCGAATATAGTACCTGTTGCCAATGCGGGATCCAATCAAACAATCACATTGCCAATGAATACGTTATCTCTGGCAGGAAGTGGAACAGATGTAGACGGTACTATTACTAATTATTTATGGATAAAAATTTCCGGCCCTTCAACTTTTAATATTGTAAATGCAGCCTCTCCGGTAACCGATGTTTCAGGCCTGGTACAGGGGGTGTACTTATTTCAATTAGAAGTTACTGATAATAATGGTGCCACTGGAACCAATATTATGCAGGTAACCGTAAATGCTTCTGCTAATATAGCACCGGTAGCTAGTGCCGGATCAGACCAAACAATCACCTTGCCGGTAAATAGTATAACCCTTTCAGGAAGTGGCAGCGATGCAGATGGGACAGTGGTAAGTTATTTATGGACAAAATTATCCGGCCCATCTTCAGGTAACATAACAAACACCAGTTTAGCATCTACATCTGTTACTGGTCTGGTTCAGGGTGTTTATCAGTTCCAATTAAAGGTCATGGATAATAATGGTGCTACGGGAACCGATATAATACAGGTAGCCGTAGCTGCTGCTAATATTTCACCCATAGCCAACGCGGGAAGCAATCAAACAATCACCTTGCCGATAAATAGTGTAACCCTTTCAGGAAGTGGCAGTGATACAGATGGAACAGTGGTAAGTTCTTTATGGACAAAAATTTCCGGGCCTTCCAGTGGAACAATAAATAATGCAAATTCTGCTTCTGCTATAGTGAATAATTTATCAGAAGGAGTTTACCGGTTTGAATTAAAAGTAACTGATGATAGGGGAGCTACCGGAAAAGATACGGTTCAGATAACTGTAAATGCTGCACCAAACATGCAACCGACAGCAAACGCAGGTGGAGATAAAACAATCACATTGCCAACCAATACTGTTTCTCTTTCCGGAAACGGAACTGATCCTGATGGAACGATTTCAAGTTATTCCTGGACAAAAATTTCCGGACCTGCTTCTTATAATATTGAGAGTTCATCTTCTACTGTTTCAATTGTTTCAGGATTAGTTCAGGGAGTTTATCAATTTGAATTAAAAGTAACAGATAATGAAGGTGCTTTTGGAAAAGATACCGTTCAAATCACTGTAAATTTGGCACCAAACATGGCTCCAAAAGCAAACGCAGGTTCTAACCAAACAATTACCCTTCCAACCAATACCATTTCTCTTAATGGAAATGGGGTAGATTCCGATGGAACGATATCAACTTATTTATGGACGAAAATTGCCGGCCCTGCTGCCGGAACAATCACCGATGCCTCATCCGCTTTAACCACAGTAAAAGGGCTTAAACCGGGAAATTATATTTTCCAATTAACTGTATCGGATAACGGGGGAGCAAAAGGAACGGATAGTATTTATGTAACTGTTTATGCCCCAAAAAACATTGCTCCTACAGCAAATGCGGGCGGTGATTTAACAATAGTATTACCTGTGAATTCCGCTTATTTGAATGGGAGTGGAAACGATACAGATGGAACAATTACTGCTTACCAATGGAAACAGATTGCAGGGCCTGATTCAGCTTCAATAACTACTGATAACAAACCATCAACCGAAGTAAAAAGCCTGGTCGCCGGCACTTACGAATTTGAGTTAACAGTAACTGATAATAATGAAGAAACAGGCAGGGATACAGTGAGCGTGGTAGTGGCTTTGGGAAGAATTTCAGGGCAGGAATCAAATAGCATTAAGATCTATCCCAATCCGGTAAAAGATATAACAACCGTTGAGATATACTCTGAAAATATAAATTCCCGGTTAACGCTTTTTATTTCTGATTTTGCAGGCAAAATAGTTTATAGAAAGCAAATCATTTCGTCTGATTATAAAACGACTGAAAAAATAAATATGAGTACTTTTTCAAAAGGAAGCTATGCCCTTTCCGTATTTTTTGATGACAAGGATAAGCAGGTATTGACAATAATCAAGCAATAATTACTGAACGTGTAACCGAGCGGGAATATTTTTTTCAATCTTCCTTTTGCTGAATAATTCAATCAGTTCTATGGAATTATGAATATTTGTTCGAGAAGATGCACCAAATAAAATGGAGTCAATCCCGTCCATTTCACATACATATTCAAGCGCTTCGTGTGGCTGAATGGTACCTGCGGCAAATACCTGCATCGCAATTATTCTGCAACGCCTTTCTGCAATCGTTTTTTCATAAAGTTCTTTCCCTCCTGACATTCTGAAACCACACTTATTAATAGAGGCACAAATGACCGGGTTTTCAATACCACATTTTTCTAAGGTTTTTACCAAAAAAGGAAGGTTCATGGTAATATAGCCAGGTTCGGCATGGTACTTCTCCCTTATGTATTTATCAAATGCCACCAGAAAATCAGTCATGCCGAGTCCCAAGACAAGATCAGTAATTACATTTTGAATAAAAATCACCGGAGTGGAAATCCCCCTGAACATTTTTAATTCTGCATCAATCAATAATTGCATCATGGAAATGAAATCTTTTTTTACAAATGCCAGTCCTCCCCTGGCAAAAGTACTGAAGAGGTTACCCGGCACATATTGTTTGATAGTGCCTAAAATTCCAAGTTCGGTCATGGCATTGGCATATTTATGCGCATAAGGCAAGCAAGGATAGATTTGTAAATTTTCATAGCGTGAGTCAGATCGCATCGTTTCACAGATATCCACAATCCGGTTGTGCGTTGTACACATGAAGGTATTAATGCCTTCATCCATGATAATGTCCAGAACTTTTACAATAGACTGGTTTGTCCTGAATTTAAGAGCTTGCGCCCTTGATTTTTCTTCAGAACTATGATTGATTCCAAAGAATTGGTTGTCTCCAAAAATTATTCTTTCCATATATTCATATTATTGGTTTATTTATCCTGTAATAATAGGTTGATCACTTCATCAGTTACCAGGGCGGATTCAAAAGAACTTTTGGTCGTCGTATTCTTTGTTTTTATTGCGTTTATGAAATGATCAACCTGTGAAGAATATTCTTCGCCACGGAGGTAAAAATTTACATGTTCAGTGAGGGAAGTGAGATTCTTTATGGTCCACCCTTTTGATAATTTTAAATCTTTTTTGTCTTCTTTAAGAAATATCTTAAGTTCTGTAGCATCAGCAATGATCTTACCTTTTTTTCCGAATATGGTAATTTGCGTAGTCATTTTGCGGTAGGTTTCATCACTCCAGTTTACCGAAAGCCGGCCTGTGAGGCCGCTGTCTAAAATTAAGTTTGAATAGACAGCATCCTCCACATCTTTTGAAAAAATGTATTTCAATTGAGTGCCACGCACTTTTACCGGTTTGCCCAATAAAAAATTAATCAGGTCTATGGTATGTGAGGCATAATCATACAAGCATCCGCCTCCACTACCCTTTTCAGATCTCCAGGTGCTTCCTTTTTCTTTGAGCACCACCGGCCCATAGGATTCGCCAACAAAATGATACAGTTCTCCAATAGCATTACAGTGAAGTATTTTTTTTACTTCATTAAAAGTGCCCATGAACCTGTTGTGGTACCCGACTGCATTCACCAGGTTCCGGCTTTTTGCGAGCGCTGATAAGGCTCTGCCTTCCTGCACATTCAGTGTGAACGGTTTTTCACAAAAAACATGAAGATTTTTATTCAAAGCATACTCAACCATTTCACTGTGAAGCTTTGTTGGAGTTGCAATAAACAAAGCGTCCAGGTTCATGACACTGATCATTTTTTTATAGTCACTAAAGCAAATAAAGCGAGAATATTTCTTAAATCCCTCAATTACCAAAGAAGATGAATCACATACCGCAACCAGGTCCACATCAGGATGAGCGCCAAGAATCGCACAATGAGAGATGCCCATCTTGCCTAACCCAATTATTGCAGTTCTTATCATTATAACTTTTTAATTTTAAAAAAAACAAGAAGTATGTCTCTGAAAAAAAGCAGTTGGTTTTTTGTGTTACGCTTTAATATTTCAGGACGATGAAAAATTCTTACAAACCATTCCAAACGTAATTTGATCCAGATCTTTGCAGGCCTTTTACTGTTTCCGGCGTACCAATCAAAAACGTTTCCTATTGTGGTGATAATCCGGGCATTTATCAGATGTTTATGTTGGTAAGCCCATTTCTCCTGTTTAGGAGCAGTCATTCCTATAAATAGAATTTCAGGATTAAAAGAATTAATTGCTTTAACCATTAATTGATCTTCTTCTTCACTAAAAACTGTCTTAAAAGGAGGTGCATACCCACAAGCTTTAACGTTTGGACATTCTATTGCGAGCCGGTTAAATATTTTTTGTAATGTACTTTCAGATGAGCCCAAAAAGAAAACCCGCCAATTATTTTTATTTGCCTCAGCAACAAAGTGGTCGAAGCAATCCTGGCCAGCAATTTTTTTTATATTTTTTCCATGCAATAAAATTGAACCAATGGCTATACCCATACCATCGAGTACTAAAATATCCGCCTTTTCTAAAGCAATTGAAAATTCTTTATCTTGAAGTGCAAGACCATAAGAATTAGGACTGATTGTATTAATTAAACACTTGTTGTTCTTTTCAATTTCTGATAAATGTCCACTGAATACTTGGTATCCTAAAATATTTATTGATTTATACATAAGTAAGGAAATAAGAAAATATAAATGTATATTTCTTATGATTTGTATCTCATATTATATAAACTAATATGCTCTTTTAAATCTGATTCTTTTAAAAAACGGTTTCCTATTTTTTTTGCTGGAACGCCAGCATAAATTGAAAAGGGCATAACATCTTTTGTGACAACCGATCCTGCGGCAATAATACTACCTTCTCCTATTACTACTCCACTCATTATGGTAGAGCCATGACCAACCCATACATCATCTCCGATAACTATATTTTCATTTAACCCTTTCCAATTATAGTCTCTATCACTTATTTGGCTTGCTAAACGAATAGGTGTACCAATTTGTTGATAGTGATGATCGTAACGGCCAATTAAAGCGACATGGCTTGCAAAAATTACATTATTTCCTATATCGCTGTCACATTCAATAATGGAAAATTTCCCTATGTAAAAATTATCACCAATATTAATTGTGTGTTTTGCCCAAAGATGCACATTCCTACCAATAAAAGGGTTTTTGCCAAAAGTGAATTTTCTCCATTGCAAATTCACTAAAAGGAGAATTCTAATTTTTTTTAGTTGAAGAACGAAGCTTTTACATCTTACGTTTCTATAAGTAATGTTTTCCATTTATTATTCCAAAACTATTTAAAGCTTAAAAGAATGGGGCTTGAATTTTTTTAATATTTTTCGCTTTCTCTATAATATCTACTTTCTGTTTCTTCATGCCAATAAGCTTTTTAATTCCATCCATAAAATTAGCAACCATTCTTTCATTTGAATATCTCCCAATCTCCTCTATACAATTTTCAGTAATTTGTTGCATCTTTTCTTTATTCTTTAGAAGTTCTTCAACTGCGTCAATGTAGCAGCTTTTCGTGTTTTCTGTTATAATACCATTTTGACCGTCTACGAGATATTCTAGTTCAGGACCATGAAATGGATATTTAGTAGTGATGATTGGTGTTTCAAATGCAAAAGAATCAAGTATTGCTAATCCCATGGATCCAGGCAATAAAAAAAGAGTTGATAATTTAAAAAATGTGGCTTTTTCTCGACCAAATCTCGGACCTGCATAAATTAAATATGGTCTGGTTAATGCAGCCTCCTTAATAATATTTTCATCCGGTCCACCACCTAATACTACTAATTTAACCTTTTCTGTTCTTTTTACAATTTCATCAATCGTATCAATCAAAAAATCTATTCTTTTTTCTTTGTAAAGAGCTCCGCAGTAAATTAGAATAGTTTCCTCTTTCTGCATATTATATTTTCTCCTAATGACGTTTAACTCCTCCTCACAAATACTGAAATATTCATTATTCATTTGTTGAGTATCAATTGCATTTTGCACAGTTGTAATTCTACTACTTGGGTATCCATTTTTAATAAGAAATGACTTTATACCCTCTGTATATGCAAACCACCAATCACACTTATTTATATAAAACCTTTTAAATATATTAGAAATGCTATAACTTTTTGCCTGCCTATTAAGGCCGTGACCCCAAAAAGCAAATTGTTTGTTTTTAAATATTCTTCTTAGTATTAAAACATAATTTATTAACAGTCGGTCAGCTTGTTCTACTATAACTAAGTCTGCAGATTTAATTTCTTTTAAACAAGGTTGCCAGGTTAATCTTGTAATGCCAATGTCTAAGTACTTATTTGGTTTAAAAATGGCCCACTCACTCGTAACACAGTCATTTTTCCCTCTTAAATCGGCGTCTCCATAAATCAATTCCAATATTACACCATTCTTATAAAGTTCTTGGCGCAATAGATCAAAAAAAGATATTCGATACTGCGGTAAAGATTTATATAATATTAAAACTTTAAACATAAAAAATATTGAAGTAAAATTTGAAGCTTTCTTAAAAATCATTTATTAATTGAAATATGTCAAGATGAAATGTTTCTTTTCCCACTTTATCTATTAATTTCCCTTCATTATCATAATCGGGATGCACCATTATTTCAATTTTCTCTTTGTCATTAAATATGGGTTTCTTTTTAAATCTTAACAAAAGATCAGTTTGATTACCAAAAATATCGGAAAAGTTTGCCTTATTAATCTTTATATATGTATTAATTAACCACCTATAGTATTGTTTATAAGCCCTTGTTGAGTCTTCAGTATTATTTAATATTCTAATAAAGGGAATATTATAAAGCTTTTTCACTTTCATTATAATTTTCAAGATACAGTAAAACTCATGAACGTGATGATGTGTATCGATGTGGGTAATATTTATGCCTTTTAGCTGAATTCTCTTAATTTGAGTACAAAATTCATTGAATATTAATTCCTCCTGAATCTTATTTAAAGAAAAGTAACTTTTTAATAAATGGTCTTTTAACTTTACTTTTCCATTAAATAAAAAGTCTACACTTTTAATTTTATCTGTCAAAGGCGTTCCTTCAGTTAGAACTAAATGCACCCCTGTTTTGGAAATTAAATCATGCTCATGAATTAAATAAATTGCATCATCAAATGCAGGCATATTAGCCATTAGAGTTGTGCTATTGATATACTCTTTATCAAATGCTTCAATTACAGCTTTATTAACAGATTGTTTTAAACCAAAGTCATCGGCATTAATTTTAATATTATTTACTAACATTTAAATTTAGAAAATATTCATAAGCAAAGTTCCAAGTATCCGTTCTGTAGGAATAAAAACATTACCTGACTATTGTTTATTTAAATATGATATTTTAACTTCGCCTAATAATCAATATTTCCTTTTTATCATTTTAAGTATAGCAAACCCCGATTTCCAGATGAAGAAGTAGAGATAATAAAAATTTCATCAATTCCTAAACACCTTTGTATTTTGTTGAGTATTTAATGGATTCTTATAAGAATTTGTTCATAAATAGAAACTTTTATTGACTTAATCAGCTTGAAGTTTGTATAATTTTTAAATTTATTATTTACCTTAATTGTTATACTCTTTATATCTTATACTCATGGCTCCCGTAATGCCGCCCGCACCCTCCGCAATTTTTAAAACACCCCAATATCTTTTTTTGATATTTGTCAGCAATGCAATTAGTCCTATGAAACCCACTATCAAATACAATACGCTTACGAAAGCTTTCTTTGTAAGTAGAAAGTACTCTTCTTGAAGTTTCAACATATATGCATAGGTACCTGATGTTCTATAAATTCTTCTGATTAACCATTTCAAGGATGCTCTATTATTTGGAATAAACTCATACGTAACAGCTTTCTCTGACCAAAAAAGTTGCGCACCTTTTTTCAAAAACTCAATCCCAAAGTAGCCATCCTCAGACCCAGAGGCATTAAAGCGTGAATCAAACCAAACTTTATATTTTTCTAAAGAAGTACGTCTGAATATTATATTACCAGTTGTTAAAGTTGAAAGTTCAGTATTATCAGGATAATTTTCTCTTTCAAACCAACACCAAATATGTTTCGATACTTTCTCTGGTTTAACAGCAAATACGGGCCCTCGTGCAGCATCGGCATTATTATAAATAATTGTTTTTAGCAATTCATCTAACCAATTCTTTGTTACAAACTCATCATCGTCAATAAAGACGAAAAAATTACATTTTGTATTAAATGCTTTTCTTATTAATTCATTTCTCACATCTGCTAGTCCCTTAACCGGATAAACAAAATATGATAAAGAAAAAGTCCCGTTTGTTCTATTAAGGAACTTATGAACTGATAATTCAGCACTTTTATTTTTATCATTATCAGCAATTATTATGGAGATACGTGCAATTAAAGATTTGTTTATCGTATTTTCAAATATGGTTGAAAGCAAATTCTCAAGCATTTTTGATCTTTTATAAGTTGGGATACATATTGCAATATTATTATGCATAATTTTGAATTAATTTATTTGTAAGCACCGGTTTTTCCTTTCATAAAATGATAAACACCTTTTAAAAGATAAGAAACGTTTTTAATCCTTTTATTTTTAATATGATAAGCAGTTTCGAATGCCACATAATATATTTTATTAAAAAAACTCATATTTTTATTGAAAACAATAAACTTATTTCTTGCCATGTAGTAGGTCTTTAAATAGGACACTTTTCTCATGGTATAGGAAGTATCGTGATAAACTTCCAAGGAAGGCGCATATAAAATTTTACAATCATTTTCTTTAAGTTTTATTGAAGAATCAGCTTCATCATAATAGATAAACAGATGTTCATTTAGCATTCCAGCTTTAATAAATTTATCCACATCAAATAGAACAGCACATCCGGAGTATGAATCTACTTCATAGCTTTCTTTTGGATAATTTTTATCAGTAAAAACGATATGCTCTACAATTCCCTTTTTAAAATCAATCAATCCCCCTGAGTATGTTATTTTTCTTTCCAGGGATAAAATTTTAGGAGAAATGCAAGCACCCTTACCTTCCTTATTTAACAGACGGGAAAGATTAAAAATTAAATCAGGTGTACATTGAGCATCGGGATTAATAATAAAGAAATTTTTAAAATCGGGTATGTTATCTTTAGCATATTTGACAGCATAATTTATCCCTCCAGTATATCCCAAATTTTTAGATGTACGAATTAAGGTAATACGAGGATCGTTTATTTCGTTAAGGCATTTCCATGTAACGTCTGTTGATCCATTATCCAGGATGACTATCCGAGCATCTATTTTATCCTCTTTAATCGTAGATAGAAGAGGTTTAATAAGTTGAGTGTCTTGATATGTAAGAAGTATTATCGGAATTATTTCTTTCTTCAGTGAGTGATTCTCCATAAAGTAAAAATTATAAAAAGGTGATGGTAAAAGATGTAAACTTGTAAAATCAACAGATCAATTATTCATTAGACTAATTTCTTCCAGGCAGGGGGCATATTTTTTTCAATTTCAATATTTTTAAACTTTTCGCCTTTACGTGGACCCTTATCCTTGGCATCTTTAACCATTCTATCTACTCCTTCTTTCAATGGAATATTTTTAAGCATATGCCCGAAAAATTTATGTGCCTTTTCATGTGTAGAATATGCATTAACAACCTCATTTCTTGCTTCTAAAGATTCTATCTGTTCCTTAACTCCAAAAGCATCACATACCATACTTGCAAGTTCTTTGACGGAATAAGGAGTATCAGCTCCTACATTAAATACTTCATTGTATGCCTCTGGAATCTCTATACTTTTAGCAATAAGTGGTGCCACATCGTCAATATGACTAAATGCTCTTGTTTGCATTCCATCACCGAAAATGGTGAGTTTTTTGCCTTGCATAATTTGATTCATAAAGATTCCAACAACATTCCTATATGGATCTCCAATATTTTGCCTTTCACCATATACATTATGAGGCCTAAAAATGATAAAATTAATACCAAACATTTCATGCGCTGCTTTTAAATCCTGTTCAATAGCAAATTTTGCTATACCATAAGGGTCTTCAGGTTGGGGAGTCATAGATTCTTTCATTGGCAGTTGGTTTTTGCCATAAACTGCAATTGAGGAAGTAAAAACAAAACATTTTACCGAACCTGTATTTATAGACGCGTTAATTAGATTGATACTTCCGATTAAATTATTTGTATAATTAAACCGACGGATGAAATGGCTTAATCCTTCAGCGGCATAAGCAGCTAAATGAAAAACATAAGTAAATCTATGCTTGGTAAATAACTCATTTACTAAATCGATATTATTTATAGACCCATTTACAAATTCGGCTTTACTATTTACGTTATCTTCAAAACCTCCAGATAAATCGTCTAGAGCAACTACCTTATAACCGTTATTAATGAGATGATCACATACATGAGATCCTATAAAGCCGGCAGCACCTGTAACTAATACTGTTTCCATATTTTGTTATTTTGTTTAATTTATACATTCTGTAAATCCTAAAAGTTTTATCGATGATAAAATGAATATTATACTGTCATCATTTCCGTAGAGGTTTCTAACATAAGTTCTATCTTTTTTATAATAATTCCAATAATACTCATTGTAATTATCCAAGATCCAAGTGTTCCAGTTCCGATGCTAAATGTCAAAAACATTAGAGTGATTGTTAAGCCCAGCCCAGAATATTCTCTAGAGATAATTTTCCTTTTAAAGAAATATAATATTAGGGCTCCAAAAAATATTGCATTTAAAATGATACCAATAATGCCTTGTTCGATTATTATAATATAAAAATAACTTTCAAAACCTTGCAAATCGTCAGAACTCATACTTTTATCTTCATTCGATGAATAACCAAGGGTTTCTTCAATATAATATAATCCATTTCCCGAAATTGGTTTTTTTTGGAATAATAAAAAAGATGTCTGTAGTTGCATTTCTCGCATTTTTAAGCTACTGCCTGATATTTGACTTCCTCCTTTTTGAAATATATCTATGGTATTATTTATTTTATCTCTTACTGATGGAATTGTATACATACCAGAGCAAAAAACTATTGCCAAAAGAGCAATTTGAATTTTCAATTTTACATGTAAGGTCATCAATATAAAGAAAGACATCCCTAATAAAAAGGAAATTAAGGGTGTTCTCGAATTAGTCATCAATAAATTCAAGAACGTCATTACAATTGATAATAAATATATAACTCTAAAATTGTCTTGTTTATCTAAAATTGCATGAAAACTTAATAGAAAAAGGATCCCTAAAAGATAGCCATAATATATTGGATGATCCACAAATGAATTAATTCTAAACCTTTCATCAAATATATTTTTATAAAAATCAAAAGAAGAGAAACTATTAAATGATGTGGATATCAAATTATCATACGGATTAGTTTTTGTTACAAAATTATAAAAACCATATAAACACAGAATGATACTACAAATTGCAAAATATTTAAGCAGTTTTGGCCAATCTTCCTCTTCCTTGAAATTATTATAACCTAAAAATATTACAAGAAATGTTTGAATATATAAATCGGTAGGACGGTAAATTTGTAAAAACAAATTAATACGAGTATCTAAAAGCCCTATCAAAAGAAATCCGACAAATACAATGATTAAGGGGTAAAATAATGGAAACCTGCGAAAGTCGTTGATGGATTTTTTAAAATTAGCGAGTTCAGGAATTAATAAGGAAAATACCATGAATCGGTGAAATCCCATATCAGTAGGGAAAGTAAACAGAGGTATCCGATGTTGAAAAAATAAAATTCCAGTAAAAAACCACATTAATCTATAAATTCCCGTGCTTTTTATAATTCCTAAAAAGATAATTGCTGCAGCAAAAAAGAAAAAATACTTACCCATACATTACTTTAATAATCCTTTTTAAAAAATAATACGGGAGAAATTATATTAAGAAGCATCTTATTTCTTAATATATATATTTGATAGAGAAGGAAGTATAAAGCACATAAAAAACTTGAAAATAATATAATTAAAAAGTTATTTTTGACAAATTTGAAGGATAAATATGTAATTATTGCAAAAGGAATGACCAATAGGCTATTAAGGATTAATGTTTTAATTGGGAATTCGAATTTCAAAATTCGTTTAGCCAAGAAAAATGAAATACATGTAACCAAAAGTTCCGCGATTAATTGAGAAAAAGCTGCTGCCTTTTCTGCAAAAAGGGGGATAAAAATCAAATTGATTAATAAACTGACGATCATTCCAATAGCTGAAAGCATAACCATGCTTTTATCTTTTCTATTAACGCTTAATACAAGTAAAACAAAAACTTGTGCAAATGCCACAATTAATATCATTGGTGCCATAACCTTAATTATGAAAATTGAATTTGTAAAGTCCTTCCCGGCAAGCAGCATTACTATTGGATTGGCTAAAAGAAAAACAAAAAAAGTAAGAGGAATACCAAATGTAACTACAATGCTCAATGCCTTATTCACTAATAAAAGATATTCCTCTTTTTCTTCAACTATAAGATTTACACGTGGAACCATTACGGTTATCAAAGCAGAAAAAACAGAAATAGCCATTCGAATTATTTTATTTGCGCCATAATAATACCCAACCGATAGTTTACTGGACAAAAATCCAAGAAGTGTTGTAGGTAAAACAGAATAAATACTCGTCAAAACCATATAAATACCTAATATAAAAATTGGCCTTACGTGCGTTAGAATCCCTTTAAAAGTGAGAACTATTTTTCGAGAAATAAATTTTCGAGCGTAATAAACATCTGTTAATACTGTAAAAAAAACTGTACAGACAAGGATAATAAAGTAAATCGATAAGTCATTTTTAGTTTTTACAAAAAGAAAGATAAAGATTACTGATAAACCTCTGATAAATAAACTTCTAATCGTTATATACTTGAAATCATTTACCCCAGAAAATAACCATTCAATTGAAAAAACATTTAGCAGAATAAACAACCCACCGATTAAAGCCAACTCCTTGTAACTTCTAAGATCTGCATACATAAGAACAGAGGCTATATAAATTATTAGAAGAAGAAAAGTAAAACAGAGATGGACAGTCAATAATTCAAAGAAAAGATTTGAACGTTTTATTCTGTTATTACCAATTTTAGCAATTTCCCTTGTTCCATAAACGGGCATTCCCAATGCCGCAATAATTATAAAATTTTGTCCATATGATATAATGAAATTGCAAATTCCTAATCCTTCAGCACCTAATATTCTTGATAAATAAGGAAAAGTTAATAAAGGGAAAAGTAAATTTGATCCAGTTAGCAGAAAATTAAAAATAAAATTCTTTTTCAATAATATTTATTGATGAACAATCAATTTTCTTTTCACAAAAATTTTGTAAGAGAATTTCGATTCGTAATTACAGTATTGAGTATTTAATTTGTAAGTTGTAATTCTGATTTAATTTTTATTGTATGTCGCTCTTCTTAATCGTTTTTTGATCATTTCATCAACACTTTTCCACCTCACATTTTTTATCAGTTTTCGTACGGTACTTTATTTCCTATTCTTGTTATTTTTATTTCTTCCTTATCCAAAAATTCGCACCTGTATTTTTATAGCTAAAGGGCATATTTGCAAATGCTTCTTGATGGAATTTATGTATATATTCAGAGAATAATACTATTTCAAATTTATTATTATACATCATAAAAGCTTTTAAAAAGTAATCTTCATTCCAACTACGTGCATCAAATACCCATTCTTTTGGGTATTCAAAAGGGTGAAAAATATCGTGAAAATGTATTAAGACTCCGTCTTGTAATGTTGGCAATATTTCAAATAAAATGTAATTTACATCACTACCAGTTTTAACCACATGGGAGCTATCAACAAATAAAATGTCTCCCGCCTGAAGTTTTCCAAAGGTGTCCAAATCGACTATCTGAACATTGCTTTGAATTATTGTAGCTAAGGCTTTATCGGTTTCCTTCAAAATAGAATCTAATCTTGCCGGATAAGGTTCAATGAATGTAAGGTTGATTTGATTTTCAAAAAAAAATTCATTGGTATCCAACATCACAGCAGATGAAAAACCTGAGCCAATTTCAATTATCCTTTTAGGCTTAAAGTATCTTATCATCGAGTAAAGAATTATGGCATCAGTATAAGAATAGAACCTATTCTCGTATTGATATCTAATATTATCTTGTTTACTAGATTTGAAAGGAATTTCACTATAGAATTTTGTGAAATTCTCAAGAAGTTCAATTTGTTCATCGGTTCGTAAGTTAATACCTGCTATCGTTTCCTTTTCTGCTTTTTTCCAAATATCGTGTTCATTTTTTTTTATTAAATCAACTGAGACAATCGGGGAATAATAATGCCCAATCGGAACCCACGTCTTTTTAAAAACTTTTTTTATTAGTTTAATTATTTGCCTTGGTGACATGGTTTAAGTATTAGTTATTAATAATATAGATATATAAGAAAAACACTAAGAAAATTCTGTAAAAACACATAGAACAAATGAGTAGAAACTCACTAACCTATTAGTAAATAACTGTTTTTGGAAACAAGGATATTAAATTAAAAGAAAATTTGCATTGTAAATTTATTATCTTAATACACGATCTTTAATATTCCTCACCCTAATCTCCCTTCCCATCACTCCCTCTTCTTCCATCTCTGCTACCATCACATACCCCAATGACGGCAAATTCACTTTAATAAATTTGTTTTTTATCATTATTACATTTCCATCTATCGCATAAGAGGGGCGTTCTAAAACTGATGTCATGGAGTTTAAATTTACCCTGCTTCTTTCCAACCTGATATTCTGATGGAGCTTTACAAATTCTCTAATCTCCTCAATTTCTTCGTTTTGAATAATGGCAGGTTCCCCTTTCCAATAGACAAGATTTACAACATGATTCAGTTGTTTTACCTGGTTGATTTCGCTCGCATGTATATAAACGAATACATAAGAGGAAAATAAAGGCTCATAAACCAATTTCATTCTGCTGAACTGGTTTATTTGTCTGCAATGAACCGGGCAAAAGTTTTTAATTTTCTTTTTGGTCAATAAACCACTTACTTTCTTTTCACATTTTGCTTTTGTGTAAACGATGTACCAATGCTTCTGCATAATTTTTCTTTTTTAAAATGAAAATTGCAGCTATTCAAAGGAAGATTTTGACACGATAAGAAGAACAAGCGAGGGGTAGTCATTGTTGCATCTTATGGTAGAAGTCAGATTTGATATGTTTGATGTTCCATGTTGGATGTTGGAGGTTCGATGTTGGAGGTTGAAGGATGAAAGTTGAAGATTGATGGTTGAAAGTTCAAGGTTAAGGTTCAAGGTTTAACGTTCAAAGCTGCGATAGTGCCTTCCGCCTTCTACTTTCTGCTTTTTACCCCTTGCTTCTTGGATCTTACATCTTGCGTCTTGCGTCTGCGTCTTTCCTAACACGGCTTCGCCGCTCTCAGTCACATGTGTTTTGAGAAAATTAATAATCCGAAATCCGATCGAAAATATTACACGCTCCTCTTCAATTCTTCTTCACACTTTCGATAAAAACTTTTCCTTTTTCTTTAGAAAAAAGAATTCATAAACCACTTATGGGGTAGTTCAATATTTTTACCTTTTTGTTGTTTTATCTGTCCGTTAGCAATCAGTCAGTTCATGGGGTTTGGATGACTCTAAATGTCAGTTACCGGCGATTAACTCATTGCTTCCTTCACTAATTTCTTTCTTTTTGGTTTTTTTTTATTCCCATAGCCGTAATGGTATCCATAACCATAATAATTCCTTAAGAATCCACGGGTTTTAACTCCGTTAAATACAATTGCAGGATTGGTAATGGGATTTATACGGTTATTTTCATCTATTTTTTTAATCAGCGTTTTTGGGGTGTAATTCTGCCTTACCACATACAAAGTAGCATCACACAATCCGGTAAGGATATATCCATCGTTCACCAGGCCGATAGGCGATGTATCCACAACCACTACATCAAAAATGTTTTCCAAATAATCCAAAAGTTCTTTCGCTTTTTCTGAAGACAAAAGTTCAGAAGGGTTGTCAGGGATAGTACCTGCTGAGATGAAAAATAAATTTTCATGTTCTGTGATCCGGTTTATAATTTCTTCCGGTTCTTTTGCCCCACTTAAAAATTCAGTAACGCCATGATCATGATCTGCATTTAAGATGGTTGAAAGCGATGGATTATTCAGATCAAGATCAACCAGTACTACTTTTTTTCCGGTATGGGCAATGCTCACAGCAAGATTTGCAGCGATGAAGCTTTTTCCTTCACCGGGGATACTGGAAACAACCAAAATCTTTTTGTGCCGGCTATCTATTCCCAGAAACGATAAAGAAATTCTCAATTTTCTAAACTGTTCTGATAAAAAACTTCTTTTGCCGGGTGTGATCACCACCGGTGTTTTCGATCTATCAAAGTCTATTTCTGCAATGATCGGAAGCGTAGTACGCGATTCTACTTCACCCCGGTATTGAACTTTCCCCAGCAGGGACTCTTTCATGGATATAACCGCAACCGTTAAACCGAGGCATGCAACAAGGGCTATTAAATAAACCACCATTTTCTTAGGGCTTACCGGGCCAGGCAGGGTATGTGCCTCATCCACTACCCGGTTACTGGAAACGGTAGATGCGTAGGCCAATGCGCTTTCTTCTCTTTTTTGCAGTAAAAAGCCATAAATGTTGCTTTTTATTTGTTGCTCACGGCTGATGTCGAGAAGCTCGCGTTCTTTCTGAGGTACGCCCTGCAAAATGGAATTATAACTTCCATTAGTAGCATAAATATTTTCCCTGGCCGCAATAAGGCTCTGTTTCTGGCTTTGAATATTTTGTAAAATGTTGGGTTTTATTTTATTGATCTGATCCTCGATAGCAACGAGGCTGGGATTATTTTCACCAACCGTTTTCTTTAATTTTTCATACTGCAGTTCTGTCGTATATAATTGATCTATGAGTTGTGAAAGCGCAGATGTATTTACCCCTACTGCAACTGAAAAAGGCACAATGGCACCACCGTATTCATTGTTTTTTACAAATTTTTCTACCTGATCCAGCTCAGAAATCTGGGTATTGACTTCGCTTAACTTCTGATCGTTTGCGCTTACATTTTGAAGGTACAATTGTCCTTGTGTGCTAATATCTACAGCGCCCTTTCCGGATTTGAATTCCTGGATTTTCTTTTCAATAGAATCAAGATCATTCGATACAAGGTTTAGTCGCTCCTGAACAAATACAAGAGTATTTTTAGCCAATGAATCCTTTTCATTAATTTCCGATTGCTGGTAAGTAGTAATCAATTGAGCCAAAACATCGCGCGCACGTTGGGGAACCGCATCTTTATAACTAAGATTGACTACAGATGATAATTTTCCTGCAGATTCTACTTTCAAACTTCCCAAAAGGCCTGATACCACCGAGGCGGGGTTCACTAAAGAAAAATAAAATGAATCCCGTTTATTCTCTTTCTGATAATTAGTATTGGGAACAAATTTTAAGATGCCATACCTAGTATTTACGAACTGGCCAACGGGGTATTTGTTTTTTCCGAGCACAACAGACCGGGTATTTCCATTGTAAGAAAAATAGATCTTATTGTATTTCTTTATTGAATCACGGTTGCTGAATTGCGGGATGGCATCCGGTGCTGGAACTTCAATCATTACCGGTGAATTGCCGTAGGCTGAAACCGGGTGAAGTTTTCCTTCTTTAAAGACGGGCGCATATAAATTGAGCGCGTCAACCACCTTTTTCATCAAAGAATACGATTGCAGCACTTCCACTTCATTTTCAACAATCACGTTAGAGGAGATCAGGTTGAGCGAAGCAGCCATTTTAGACTCTTCATTGCCCTTCGTTTGATCTTTAATCAGTATCGCGGCTTTGGCTTCGTACAGTGGTGTGGTCAACTTCATATATGCATAAGCGCCACCGATGCCTATAACAAATGCCAGTAAAAACCACGGCCAGTATGGAAGGTATTTTGAAGCAAGTTGTTGAAGTAAGCTTTCTTCGTCTTCCTCTTTTATATTCTTCTTGGTCTGCATTTTTTAAACTAATATTTACTCTGTTCCATAAAAAAGAAGTAAGGAGTTAATACAAATGCTTAAAATCGTGCTGGCTTTTCTTGCAGAATAAAAAGTAAGTGAGTTTTTATAAAAAACACTGGCTGCAGCGCAGTACCAATTAAGTTAATGCCGGAAATTCTGGTAGGATTGGAATTAAATGATTAACTCTTCCAGGGGATGACCTTTCTAAGGTTGGATAAAAAAATATTTTGCTATTTTTTAGGATGTAAATATAATGTCTATGTTAATAAAACCCAAATCTATTTCAGGATTGAATGTAAAAAAAATATTTGTCGCAAGGTTGCCAACCTTCAACAAGTTAATTTTCAGATTTAATCACTCCATCCGAAAGGTTGGCAACCTTCAACACAGATCGACATTGTGAAATCCAAATCTTTTTCGGCGTTGAACGTAAGAAAATATTTATACGACAGTAAAAGAACCTTTATTCATAATTCTTACTTTAACAGATGCTTCTGCGATTAATTTTATGTCAAAAAAAATCCCACATTTATTAAATAAATTTACAAATAGATTTGCACAGGCATTTTTGTCTGTGTATTTTATTAAAAATCTTAAAAATTGAAAATTCTAAATCAATTGCTATCTCTTATTCCTAAAAGGGTAATCCGGGCCTTCAAACCCATCCTGCTATTTTTGGGCTTTCTCTTTCTTATTACCATTAAATCCTTTGCCCAGCAAGATTCCTGCAATTTAAGGGTAAGTTTGTTAACAGTTACGCCAGGAGAGGAATTATATACTACCTGGGGGCATAGCGCTTTGCGTGTAACCGACACCGTTACTAACCAGGATATTGTTTATAATTATGGCACCTTCTTTTTTGGTGATCCCGATTTCTATACAAAATTTATACGGGGGAAATTAATGTATTATTTGGATTCTGATAATTACGATTCTTTTGTAGCAGAAAACCAGGAAGAAAACCGTAGCATTACTGAACAGGTTTTAAATCTTAGTTGTGCCCAAAAACAAAATATTATCATGCTGCTGGAAGCTAATATGATGGGAAAAAACCGTTTTTACAAATATGATTTTTTATTTGATAATTGTACTACCCGGCTTCGTGGCCTTATTGAAAAAGCATCGGATTCAACCGTCCATTTTGGGGAGGCTTTAAATTCGAAAGCTACTTTTCGGGGCATGATACACGAATACCTTGATTACAACGACAAGCAATGGAGTAAACTGGGCATTGATATTTTACTGGGCAGCAAAACTGATGCTTCTCCTACGCCTTACCAGGTAATGTTTTTGCCGGATTATTTAATGAAAACTTTGGATAGTTCGGCCATCGGAATGAGAAAGTTGGTTTCTGAAAAACATTCATTAATCAGGCTAAAATATGTTCCACAAACAAAAGACAATTTAACCCATCCGTTTTTTCTATTCGTTTGCCTTTTTGTAATAATTGCTTTTTTAAGCTTTTCAAAAAATAAACCTACCCAAAAAATCCTTGCTTCTTTTGATGGTTTTTTATTCTTCATTACCGGGCTGATTGGTATTGTAGTACTTTTTATGTGGTTTGGAACAGACCACATTATGTGCCGTAATAATCTAAATGTATTATGGGCGTGGCCTACCAACATTATAGCGGCATTTTACATTCACTCCAAAAAAAGCTGGGCAAAAAAATATTTCCTTTTGTATGCTGTTTTTAATATTCTTCTCATCATTTTCTGGAAAGCAATTCCACAAAATTTAAACTTTGCACTTATTCCTGTAATCGCGATACTTATTTTCAGAAGTCTAATTTCTTCGTACAGAAAAAAATAATTTATGCCTTACATTAATTTTCAAAATAAAAAAATATTTTATAGAATTGAGGGGAAAGGAAACCCTGTTTTGTTATTACATGGCTTTGGGGAAGATGGAAATATTTGGAACAAACAGATCGAATCGCTAAAAAAAAGTTTTCTCTTCATTATTCCCGACCTGCCCGGAAGTGGTCAGTCTGAAATGCTTGATGGAAATGCAACCTTAGAAGATTATTCAGAAGTAGTAAAAGTAATTGCTGACGAAGCAATTTTAAAAAAGGAAATAGAAAATCAATTTTGCCTTATCGGCCACAGCATGGGTGGTTACATTACACTTGCATTCGCAGAAAAATACCCTTCATTTTTAAATTCATTTGGCCTTTTTCATTCTTCGGCTTATGCTGATACGGATGAAAAAATAAATGTGCGTAAAAAAGCCATTTCTTTTATTACAGAAAATGGAACTGAAGCTTTTTTAAAAACAATGATACCAAATTTATTTTCGGAAGAAACTAAAAATAAATGGCCAGAATTGATCGAACAGTTATTTAAAATTTCTAAAAATATTTCTCCGGAAGCTTTGATACAATATTACAAAGCAATGATAAAAAGGGCAGCCAGGGTTTCAGTTTTGAAATCTTTTGAGAAACCTGTACTTTTTATTATCGGTAAAGAAGATACAGTCATTCCGCTTCAACTATCTCTTGGGCAGTGCCACATTCCGTCAATTTCAACCATTCATATTTTGCAACATTCCGGGCACATGGGAATGTGGGAAGAAGAGGATTTATCCAACGAATTTTTAAAGGATTTTTTTCAAAACCTATGGCCTAAATAATATAAACATTAAACTTTCATTTAGACTTTTCTATATCGAATTAGGATTTAGAAAGGGTAATTTGCACTTTTATTTATTAGATGAAAAGATCATTCCTGATAATAGTAATTTTATCTACAATCCTCAATTGTCAGGCGCATCATATAATAGGTGGCGAAATGTCTTATCAATATCTTGGAAATGGTTCAATAAAAAATACCAGCAAATTTAAAATAACCCTTAAAATTTTCAGGGACCAGAATGTTCCCCCAAATACTGCTCCAATGCCAGAAGAGGTTTATATCGGTATATTTAATAATGACAATGGCCAGGAGTTTAAAGGGCCTAACCCTTTTTTTATTGTAGAAAAAAAAAGTGAATCGCCTGTAAACATCAATGCCTTTCCGCCATGTATCAGTAATGCGCCAAATTTAAGCTACCATGTTGGGCTTTATTATTTTACAGTTGACCTTCCTGACAATGAAAAAGGGTATACGGCTTCATTTCAAACCTGCTGCAGGGTGGATAATATTATGAACGTAAATAGTTTCCTAGGCGGCCACACCGGTTCAACTTTTACAACTGAAATTGCACCCGGAAAATACCAGGACACTTCGCCTGAATTTTCAAGCAGCATAGATGTTATATGCGGAGGAAAACCATTTAAATTATTTTACCAGGCTACTGATGCAAATAAAGATTCTCTGGTTTATGATTTTGCTCCCGCCTATGATGGAGGCAGTTTCACTGATGAAAGAAATGGAAACCCCGCTCCTCCTCCTTATAATTCCGTAAGTTATGGAAATGGCTATTCTTCATCACTACCTTTAGGATTGAATGCAACTATTAACCCTAAAACTGGTATTATCAGTGGAATAGCGCCCTCAACCGGAAAATATGTACTTGGAGTAAAAGTGCTTTCTTACAGAAATGGCGTTCTTATTAATGAACATAGAAAAGATTTTATCATAAATGTTTCCAATTGCAATTTTGCAGGTGCTCAGTTAATCCCAAAACCTGTTATTTGCGATAGCTTTAATGTAGCTTTTCAAAATGACAATAACTCCTCCTTAAACCAAAATTTTTACTGGAATTTTGGCGATGTAAAATCCGGCCCTAACAACACTTCTACTTTACAAAGGCCCACACATGTGTATACAGATACAGGCTCTTTTATTTATACGCTGGTGGTAAACCGTGGGCTTCAATGTTCTGATTCAACTACGCAGGTTTTAAAAATATACCCGGGATTTTACCCCGCTTTTAATGTTGACGGAAAATGTATTAATTCTTCGATATTTTTTACTGATAAAACTTCCACTGCTTTCGGAGCGGTAAATTATTGGTCATGGAATTTTGGAGTTGATACAAATAATGCGGATACTTCTGATAAAAAAGACCCATCCTACATTTATTCGTCACCAGGGAATTATGTGGTTCAGTTGACGGTTGGAAGTAGTAAGGGCTGTATTAAAAACATAAGTAAAACGGTACCTATAAAAGCCAAGCCGGATTTTTCTTTGAATAACGACACGCTCATTTGTAATATTGATACAATACAATTAACGGCAAAAGGAATTGGAAGCATTTCATGGACGCCGGACTACAATATTAATAACCTGAATAGTTTTACACCTTTGGTAAGCCCTAAAGTACCAACTGTTTATTATGCTACTTTAAATGAAAGCCGCGGGTGCATTGGCACTGATTCTGTTTTTGTAAATGTAGTGAGCAAAGTCAGTTTAGATCCGGTGGCTGATACAACTGTTTGCCTCACAGATACAACACGGCTGAATCCGGAGAGTGATGGTTTGCATTATGTATGGTCGCCTTCCGCTTCTATTATAAATGATACGGCAAAATATGCTGAAATAATTCCCGTGCAAAATACCACATACCATGTAATTGCAACTATTGGGAAATGCAGTGCGTCAGGAAATATTAACGTAAAAGTAGTTCCTTACCCCAATGCTTATGCGGGAAAAGACACCACTATTTGTTTTCCTTTATCCATTCAATTGCACGCCAGCGGTGGAAGTATTTATAACTGGGAACCAGCTACTTTTCTAAATAATTCTCAAATCGCCAACCCCATTTCCAATCCACAGGAATCTATTAAATATACAGTCCAGGTGAATGATGTTTTAGGATGCCCCAAGCCAGCTTATAGTTCGGTAATTATTTCTGTTGAAAAAATAGTGGCTGATGCCGGCCCGCGCGATACTTCAGTAGTACAAAACCAGCCGTTACAATTAAACGGTACCGGCGCGAAATATTATTTATGGAGCCCTTCAACAGGTTTAAATAATCCGGATATTTCAAATCCGGTTGCGTTACTTACAGAAAGCCAGCAATATATTCTACAGGTTGAAAGCGAAGCAGGTTGCAAAGGCCAGGATACAATAAATGTAACTGTCTATAAAATAAAACCAGGGCTTTATGTCCCTGATGCTTTTACACCAAACGGTGATGGCAAAAATGATATTTTCAGGCCCGTGCCTATCGGTATTAAAACACTAAATTATTTTAAGGTTTATAATCGGTTAGGCCAGTTAATTTATTCAACTAACATCCAGGAACAAGGCTGGGACGGCACTTTCAAAGGAGTACCACAAGATGCAGGCGTATTTGTATGGATCGCTGAAGCAATAGATTATTTGGGTAATAAAATTTTAAATAAAGGGAGTGTCACTTTAATAAGGTAGGAAATTTAAGTTTATCATTATTACAGTAAACCAACTTATTTCAAAGATTCTTATTCTGATATTTCAACATTATTTTTCATCCATTTCTATAATCCCAACTTTATCTTCCCGATGGCCTGAATCTAATACCTGGCGCGATACAGAAAAGAAAAATCCTGCAGTACGGTCATACGGGTCCATTTCTGTTACATTTTTAAAAGCATCGTGAGCCTTTTCAAAATTTTTAGAAAGATAGCTGGAAACGCCATCATTAAAAATAGAAAGTGTATTCAATTTACTTTCTAGTTCCTTTTCATTATCGCAACTAAAACATTCATGAATATTAATAGAATGATGTTTGCCTTTTAATTGAACCAACCCAAGATTACGAAGGTGGAAATCTTGCTTATTTTCTATCTCTTTAAGGCTTGCATCGCTTAATAAAATATTGGCTTTGTAATGTTTGGTAAGGCTTTCCACCCGGGAAGCCGTATTTACAGTATCAGAAATAGTACATGCGTCCATACGTTCAAAATCGCCGGTAATGCCCATTATCAGCGGGCCAGTGTGCATGCCAATTCCTATCTGAATCGAAAGCCTGTTTTTTTGCAATAATATTTTATTTAATTCCCTTACCTCATTTTGCATTTCGATCGCCGCTTTAAGCGCATCTTCGGCGTTTATAGGGAAAATAGCCATTATAGAATCGCCAAGGTATTGATTTATAAATCCATTGTTTTTTCTGATAATAGGGCCCATCCTTTCATTAAATAAACAAATAAAACCAAAAGTTTCTTCCGGCGTCATTTGTTCTGAAAGGGTTGTATAATTTCGTATATCGGTAAAAAGAACGGTTACAATTTTCTCTACCTGGTCGCCAAGCTTTACTTCTGTTATTACATCGCGGCCTAAAGATTTTAAAAACTGGTGAGGCACAAATTTTCCGGTTGCATCAAATATTTTGCGCATCGCAGCTTCTTTTTCCTGAGCTTCGCGGATACTTTTTTCATAAAGCAGCGAACTTTCTATAGCCGATGAAGATTGCAATGCCAGCGTGGTTAATAACTTTAATGAAGCCGCTGTATATTTATCCGCTTCATCATCCGCCAGGATAATAGCGCCCATAATGCGGTGCTTTACTTTTAAAGCAGAATAAATAACTGATTTTATTTCGGGTAAAATAATTCCTGCATTCGTCAATTCAGAAAGTTCGCTGACAATCTCAGAATGCCCGCTCAGTATGATATTGAGCAATAAAGGCAACTGAATATTGATCTTGTTTTCATCAAAAAAAGATTCCCCTAAAGAAGCTTCTACTTTTAAACGGTTTAACTCCTCGTCCCACAAAACCACTACGCCATTTGTTGATTTAATTACGTGTGCTGCTTCATCTAAAGTGATTTCAGAAATTGCTTTTGCTCCAATAGTTTGAGCCAGCTTATCAGAAAAATTAAAAATGAGGTTGATTTCCTGGTAAAGGTTTAAAACTTCTGTTCCTAATTTTTTCCTTTCTGATTCTTTAATTAAAAGATGTGATAAAATTGTTGCAATTGCCCCTGATTTTTCATCGCCTTTTACGCAACCGAATGTTTCGTTTTCTATAAAGACCGGGAATTGGAATTCAGAAAGGTTTTCGCCATTTGAAAAAAGAATTTTACCATTATTATCTTCTATTAAGAAAGAGGTATTCAATTGAGTGGCTAAGGAATTTATAATAGGAATACTATCATTCTCTTTACTTAAAATATTTTTTAAACTTAGTTTAGCCATTGCATTTTTTCATTTTTATATAGCTGTATTCTATTTTATAAACCCAAAATTTCTTTTGCTTTATCCAGTATCACTTCCGGGTCAAAAGGTTTGGTCATATAAAGGTCCGCGCCCACTTCCTGGCCTTTTTGGCGGTCAAGTTCCTGCCCTTTAGCAGTTAGCAATACGATGAATACATCCTTAAGCTGCAATTCTTTTTTTACTTTTCTGCACACTTCCATACCATTCATTTTTGGCATCATCACATCCAAAAAAACCAATTGCGGCTTTTCTGCTTTTATGATTTCAAGTGCCTCTTCCCCATTTTGAGCTGTAAAGAAATTTACTCCATCGTCTTCAAGGTCTTCCAGCGTTTGCTCAAGCAACATCCGGATATGAGCCTCGTCATCAACAATCAAAAGTTTTTGTTCCATTTATTAGTTTTTAATTCTTAGTTTTTAACCTCATCCCAACCCTTCTCCAAAGGAGAAGGAGTCCATTTATTAATTTCACTTTGAAAATAGAAATCAATGTTATTTGTTTGTTTACTGCCTTTAGCAATTAGCTTTTAGCCTTCTGCCTTCTCTACTGGTAAATAAAAAACAACACATTTTCCAATCCTTTTTCAAACCGAAGGGTTTTTACAATTTCCTGCTTGCCGGAAAAAATAGAATTTAAAATAATGATGTCAGGCAGATTTGCGATTGCCTTTTCTACCAATTCTTTTCCATCAGATTCTACTACCTGGTAGCCTTTTGCCTGAAGTACCTCAGTTAAAGAACGCACAGCCTGGCTGTCTTCATCTACCACCATTACTTTCTTCTTTGATTTCCCCTGTTCCAGCAAATTTCCTACTTCTTTAAAAAGCTGTGCCGTGTCAATTGGTTTGGTTAAGTACCGGTCCACACCAATTCTGAAGCCTCTTGCTTTGTCCTGGACAATGGATAAAATAATAATGGGAATGTCCATTGTTTGTGGGTCATTTTTTAAAATGGCCGCTACATCAAATCCATTCATTTCGGGCATCATTACATCAAGGATAATCAAATCAGGCCGGTTCTTCCTGATACATTCCAAAGCATGCTTTCCATTGGTTGCCTGCTCAATTAAATACCCCGCTTCGCTTAATTCCTGTTCCAACAGAGAGCGGATAGAATCATCATCATCCACCACCAGAATAGTTGAATTTTTTCCATCAACTTTTAATGGAGAAAAAACCATTTGCTCTTTTAATTGTTTTACCAAATCGTTTAAGTGAATTGGCTTTTGTATTTTACCACTGGCATTTTCTGATTCAACAAAAGGAATTGCGAAAGAAAATGTACTTCCTTTTTTTAATTCACTTTCTACCCAAATGCGTCCACCATGATGTTCTACAATTTCTTTACAAATAGGCAATCCAAGCCCTGTCCCTTTTGGTTTATCTGTCAAAGTATCGCCGCCTACCTGCTTGAATTGTTCGAATACTGCGCCATAATCTTCAGGCGCAATTCCGATTCCCGTATCAGAAATGCTAACAATAACTTCATTATCTTTTTTGTAAACTTTACAAGTAACATTTCCGTTTTCTGTAAATTTTACCGCATTGGAAAAAAGGTTGATAATTACCTGGATCAGTTTGTCAGGATCACCGATTATTTCAGGAACTTTCTCATCAATTCTTTTGTCCAGCTTTATATTTTTTTGTTCAAAAAGAGAAGTAGTTGCTGAAATAGCCCTCTCCGCAACTTCCGCCAGCGAAACATTTTCCTGGTTCCATTCCATTCTTCCCGCTTCTATTTTTGCCAGGTCGAGCACATCATTAATAAGATGCGTCAATCTTTCCCCTTCTGAAATTACCACTTGCAGGTTTTCATTTACCTGGTTTACTGTTTTTTCAATTTTAGGATCTGATTGATCCACAATTGGGAATATTTTATCGTGAAGCCTTTTGCTTATAATTTTTGCGAAGCCCAAAACAGAAGTAAGCGGCGTCCTCAATTCGTGGCTCACTGTAGAAAGAAAAGCGCTTTTGGCTTCATTGGCTTTTTCCGCAGTTTTAGTAGCTTTCTCCGCTTCCATTTTTGCCTGGCCTACTTCTTCAAACAACTGTGCATTGCGCAGGGAAACACCAACAGAAGAAGCAATAGTTGATAACAGGCGCAAATCATTTTCATTAAACCGGTTTTCCCGTTCCGTACTTTGTACACTTAAAACCCCGATAATTTCATCGCCTACAGGAATAGGGACGCCAAGGTATGATGCCGCCGGCAAACCAATCCGTTGTAACCCTAACTGAACAGTTTGTTCATCTAAATCCTTATTAATTAAAAGAGGTTCACCATTTAAAATAATGTTAGAAGTAAGCCCGTTGCCCAATTTCATTGGAGGCAAATTATCTCCATTCTGATAAGGGAAATTGATGATGTTTGTTTTTTTATCAAGCAAAGCGAGGTAAACAATATTTGCTTTAAATAATTCTTTAAGCTGGTCTCCTACTAATTTTATCAGTTCGTCCGGGTCTAGCTTAGTTGCAAGCGCCCTACTGATATTATTAACCGTGCCCAGTTCTGTTGCCCGCTGTTTTGACTCAGCCAAAAGATGATTTGTTTCATCAAACAAACGTGCATTTTCGAGCGCTACACTCATACTATTAGTGAGCGTTGTCAACAAGCGAAGGTCCGAATCAGTAAAGGCATTTTCCTGATCCACATTTTGGAGGCTAACGGATCCTTTTACTACATCTCCTACAATCATTGGAACAAATATTACCGATTTTGGCGCTTCGCCTATTGAATAGTTTAAGCCCGAATTTTCTTTGGCAATAGCCGCAAAATTTTCATTAATCAATAATGGCTTATGAGAAGCAATCAATTTTTTATTTACCCAATTAATTTCGCGCGGCTCGCTATAAAGCCTTGTTCCTTTCTCGATCGCATATTGCCAATTTTCCAATCCTTTTGAGAGATCAAAAGTTCGGATAACCAGGGTTTGAGTGTCAGGGAATAAATCGCACAAACGTTTACCAACCAATTCATAAATAGCTGTGATATTCATCTCTCTTACCAATCCTTCCTGCACGCTGTTGATCACTCCTAATTCGGCTGTCCTTTGTTCGGTTTCTTTTAATAAACGTGTTGTCTCATCAAACAAACGGGCGTTTTCCAGCGCCACGCTCATGGCAGAAACTACGGTTTGAAGTAACCTGGCATCTGAATCACTGAAGGCATTTTCTTTTTCATAATTACTAATGCTAACCATGCCGAGGGGTTTTTGAGATACCATAATTGGAACGGCCATAAAAGATTTTTCAATTTGCGTACCAGGCAAAATATACGATCCCAGTTCTTTCATTTTCTCATCCAATTTTTCGTTTATGATAAGGGTCTTGCCTGTTTCATAAACATGTTTCGACATACCTGTCATCGGCGAAGGCTTTACGTCAATAACTTTGCCCTGGTCGCGGACGTAAGGATAATACACCTGGTTGGTTTCAGGGGAAAATATACGAATATCAATATCAAGCGTGTGCATTACATCACTTAATTTGTTGCCCACCAATTCGTAAATGGATTGCATGTTTAATTCCTTCGCTAATCCTTCCTGGACACTGTTGATTACAGAAAGCTCAGCAGTACGTTGTTCTGTTTCTTTTAATAATTGATTGGTTTGGTCAAATAGAGATGCGCTTTTTAAAGCAACTGTCATGCTATTGGCAAGGGTTTTAAGAAGATTTACATCTGATTCAGAAAATGCATTTTCCTGGTCCATGTTCTGTAAAGAGATAAGGCCGGTTACATTTTCGTTTTCAATCATAGGAACAAAAACTAAAGATTTGGCTGGCTCGCCTGCCAGGTTTGCACTCCCATATTTCTTACTTTCTTCTTTTACATTTTTATTCAACAAAATGGCCTCACGGATTTCAATTAAACGCTTGCCAAAACCGATTGGTTGATAGGGTTTCAGCAAAGCCCTGTCTCCTTTTTCATAAGAATATTTCTCAACTATTCGGTTTGATATTGGATCATAATTTGCAATTACAATTGTTTGCGCTTTAAAAATCTGGCGGATCTTTTCCCCCACTAATTCATATATTTTATTAATATCCAGTTGAGCTACCAATCCTTCCTGCACACTATTGATTACAGCCAGTTCTTCTACTTTATTGCTAAGTTGAGCAGTTCTTTCTTTAATGGTATTTTCCAGCTCGCGGTGTTTTTCTTCAAGATGGCGCGTACGCCTTTTCAGAATTAAAAAGCCTATCAGTAGAAAAACAATGGCATACAATAAATAAGCCCACCAGGTTTTATACCAGGGCGGTAAAATGGTAAATGAATAAACGGCTTCTTGGCTTAGTTTACCATATAGATTTTCTGCCCTTACATGAAATGTATATTTTCCGGGAGAAAGGTTGGTATATTCTTTATAGGTATTTTTTCCCAGTTCGCTCCATGTTTTTTCAAATCCTTCCAGCCAGGTTTGGTATTGTAGCCATTCTTCGTGTTCAAAATATGGCGCTGCATAGTCAAAGCGCATTGAATTACGATTGAATTTTATTTCCGGTGTTTTACTGCCCGCTATTTCATCCGGATCCACGTTTTTCTTCCCTGCTGTAATTACCCTGATCAAAGCTTTATAGGGTTTATCTACATTTGTTTTGATTTTTTGATCATAACGGACAAGGCCGTCAATAGTGATAAACCAGGCGATGCCATTTTTATCAGGATAAAAATAAGTAGCCGAATGGCTAAGCATTGGCAGAAGGGACGTAGAATCCAGATGGTAGCCGGCTCCCGGTTTAGGTGTTGCAATAAAATACTTGTTTTTTTGATTAATGTAAACAGTCAACCAAACTTTCCCGGTACTGTCTTCATCGCCGAAAAAAGATTTGAATTGGTCAAATGAAGCATGTTCAAAACGATTGTCCTTTAAACTATAAGTGTAAGTAGTGGAATCACCATTAAAATAAATAGTGCCGTTGATACTGAACATCTGTCCATTCACTGCTGCACCGGCGGGTTTCTTTCCAAAATCACGAATTTGTGTTTTTGAAAGATCGGGTTCTCCATTTTTATTTAATGTAAGTGTGATAAGATAAGGGCTTCCAGTTAGGTTAGCGGCCCACATACTACCATCTTCCCTCTCTGCCATATACCTTATTTCATCTTTGAGCCCAGGCAAATAGCCAAAATAGCGCCAGCCGGTTGGATTAGAAGCATCCCGAAGAAATAAAGCAATACCAAAGGAAGTACCAGCATAAAGCACATTAGGATATTTTTTTGAAATTTTCAACACAGAAACATTTAATAAATTATTACTAACAGAACCCTGCACCAACATCACCTTGCCATCTTTGATGATAGATAAGCCGTTACCAGAAACCAGTAATGTATTCCTATCTGCCAACAAACTGAATATCTGGTTGCGGGGAATTGCATCAACCACTTCGAATTTAGAAGTAGCGTGGTTAAATTTTAATAATCCATTGTTACTTCCTACATACAAAGATCCGTCCGGGAGCCGCGCAATGGTGAATGGCGATGCAGTCATGCCGTTTTGGGTGTTAAATACGGTAAAAGGTGAATTGATATTAAGCCTGGAAATTCCATTATCCAACCCCAGCCACAAATCCCCGTTTTTATCAGGGTATATCGAATAAATACTATTGCTTGGAAGGCTGGTATTATTCATACTGAACCGCTTTATTATTTTTCCCTGCGGATTTATAATAACCAAACCATACCCTATTAAAGAAAGGGCGTAATTCCCATTTATTTGAATGCCTTTATAAATAAAAAACTTTTTCAGTAAACTATCTATATCAGATTTAAAAGGCCTGAAATTTTTACCGTCAAAAATATACATACCGTTGTTAAAAGTTCCGGCCAGGTATTCTTTTTGGGAGTTGTCATTTTTTTGAGATTCGTTGCCATTAAACGGTAACATCACCTGCATCCGGTCTTTACCCAAAAATTCGCTGCCGGGAATTAAAACCAGTGAATCATTTACCATTTTTAATAGCCCCACACTTTGTTCATGAACATATAAAACGTGATCTAAATAAAAACTGTACATGAAATGAGTGGACGGCTCCCATGTCTTCGCCACCCAGGATGTACTGTCGTTTGGCCTTGTTTTTGTCAAGCGAAATAAGCGTTCCCTTGTTTGATAATAAATTCCGTTATCGGTAATCTTTACTGACCAAACATCAGCAAAATCACGTTTATCTTTGGGAATATATTTTAATAACGAATGTTCTGTAGTTTCTCCAATACTGTCCTTATCGAGATAACCAAAATCGCCTGAGCCGCCAAAATAAATAGTTCCATCTTTATCTTTTGCTGCATCCCTTACAACTTGAGAAGCTGCGGGGCAGGAAATTTTATTCCAGGTAACCCCGTCATATTGCATCATGTTATATTTTCCAGATGTGCTTTGGCCAAAATACATCATGTCATCATTATCCTGGAAAACACACCAGTTTGCTGCATTTCCCTCATATGTTTTTGGGGAATAATTAGTAATAAAAGGCAAGCCTTCTTCAGTAAGTGCCTGGCTCCACACCCTATTAAAAGAAAGAAAAAAAATAAGTAGGAAGGCAGCTTTAATAATTAGTTTACCAGTATTTGCAAAAAATTGCCTGTTCATAAAGTTTATTGAACGGTTATAGAATACAACGTGTGTATTTTCAATTGGCACAGCAATAAATTCTTCACAGAATAAAAAAGGAAAAAGATTGAGTAAATATATAAAATTTGAAGTAAAAATATATATTACTTTAGAAATAAAGGAAGCATTTGATTTATTCAAAAAATAAAATTCAGAAAAGCAGTAAACAAACTTTTATGAAGGATTTTTATTTTGGTTACCTAACTATTCTAATAATTTTTTTTATAACGGTTTTGAAATAATCCAATATTATAACCCGCGCGGATAACCGGGCTTATACCTCCATATTGGTTTCGGTATGGAGAATTAGGGTTGCCGGAAACATCCCACATAATGGATAAATAATAATAGCTATTTCCACCTCTTTCCCTGCCACCAGCATAACCAGCGCCTATTAAAAAGCTATTGACATTCTGGGTATATTGACTAGTGGTTCCATCAATATCTATGTATTTTACATGAATTGAATTGTATTCGTATTGAGCGGTAGCAAATAGAAAATTGACAGGGAATATTCTTGTGAATGCGCCGGGGCCATAAGTAGTTTGCCTTATTTTATCACCTGTATAATCTTTTTGCGATAAATAATTGATATTAAAATTAAACCCTGCGTCAAGCCAGTTAGTAAAACTATATCCCAATTGAGGCGTGATTCCCAGCATGGTACTTCCGCTGGCAAAACCAAGATTGGCACTTCCTCCGGTAAATAATTTTTCTACTTTGAAGCCGTGGCTGACTACTTCTGTATTTTCATTCTGATCCTGTGCTTTAGCATTAAAACATAATGGCAATAATAAAATGATGATCAATTTTTTCATAATTATTTTTTTGTGTTTCAGAATAAAAACAAAATTTTTAGAACGAATTTAATACAACGCTTTTCTAATAAATCGTTAATATGAAGCCTTTTTTCATTAAAACCATTCCTCAATTTCTTTTTTAAATTATGGTTTAACACTGAATTACAACTTTTGTATTCTATTATTTTGCCAATTAGTATTTATTTTGTAACTTCCTTTAAATGAAATTCTCATACTACATACAATTGATCAAAAAATACAAGGCGCCTGCCTTTGTACCTGTATGTTATGGTAAGAATTCAATTTTAAACCTTCGTGGGCTTATTCTATCTTTTTCAAAGAATAAAGATTTAGAAACTTTTTCCCCGTACTACATTTAAAAGTTTCGGGGGTTACTTTTCAGCAATAAACAAACTTCAATTTATTATCGTAAAGGGTTTTCCCCTTTATCAAATTAATCATAAAAAAATATTTTTAATAATCACTTAAATCTAATAAAATGTCAACAGCAACAATAAACCCAACAGCAACAGCGGTTATACTTACAAAAACCGATTATGAAATTTTAAACAGCTATGTAAAAAACCTGCACGGAATGAGGGTAAATGAAAAAGAAAATTTTAATAAATTATCAGGTGAATTAAGAAAAGCAAAGGTTGTAGAAGACGGCAATTTACCTGCTGATATTGTTCGCCTCGGATCTACTGTCGTTGTTAAAGACCTTATTTTGAATCGCGACATGACAGTAACTATAGTTGTACCGAATGAAGCAGATATCAAGCAAAAGAAAGTTTCTGTCCTGGCACCCATCGGCACGGCGTTGATCGGATTTAAAAAAGGCCAGGTTGTAAACTGGAATGTGCCTTCAGGCAAAAAAGATTTTAAGATCGTTGATGTAATCAATTAAAACATTTCAAAATAAATGAGCTCCTAAATTCACTTATCATGAATGCTACTGAATACACCGGCCTTGCTATTATTGGCTCACTACTTCTATTTGCTATTGGTTTATCATGGATAAACCGTATCATAAAGAAAAAGCAAATTAAAAAATTGCTTATGGAATTTGATGATTTTATTATTGAAAAGAGCCTTACTATTGATAACAGCCAAAGGCTTAATAAAAATATAATCGGAATAGACCGGTTGAATTATGTGGTAGTATTTTCAAATAAAAGTACCAAAAAGATTCAATTGATTCCTTTAAAAGAACTTGCTGAATGCCGCATGGTAAACGAAAGAAACAAACCAGGCGGCCACATTCAGCGTATATTTTTAAGATGCAATTTGAAGAAAAAAGAAAGCCCGGAAATTATTCTTCCATTTTATGATGAATTGAATGATGGGCTTTTTATGATGTTGCCACTCTCTAAAAAAGCTGCAATTTGGGCTAAAAGAATCAATATTTTTAGAGAAGCAGCTAAGCTTAAACAGAAAAAAATACTTAGTGTATAAAACTATAAAACGGCATTTGGAAAATCAATCGGTAACAGTAAACGAACAAATAAAGGTGAATTCTATTTTATGTTTAGATAAGAGTAAATTTGCATTTCCTAAATTTTAAAAAAATTAAACTCATTTAGGTGAAGAAAGGATTTCTTTTAGCCGTTACCTTATTTACATTCTTATTTTCATTTGCTCAGCAAAAATTTACGCTCAGTGGCACTGTAAGAGACCAAAAAACAGGTGAAACGCTTATTGGCGCTACAATAGTATTGACAGGAAATGGTACTTACAGCGTAATTAGCAATGGATATGGATTTTATTCTATCACTGCTCCAAAAAATAATTACCATCTTAGCGCTGGGTTTTCAGGTTACGAACTGGATACAGCCAGCATTTCGCTTTTCCAAAGTGTAATAAAAAATATTAACCTCAAACCGCAGGCGACCCGGCTGCAGGAAATAGTTATATCAGCAAAACAACAAAATGATATAACAAAAACTTTACCGGGCATGCAAAGGATTTCAATGAATGAAATAAAAAATGTGCCTGTGCTTTTTGGAGAAAAGGATATTTTAAAAACCATACAGTTATTGCCTGGGATTAAAACAGCCGGAGAAGGATCTTCCGGCTTTTTTGTACGTGGAGGTGGCGCTGATCAAAATCTTATTTTACTGGATGAAGCTACGGTTTATAACGCTTCTCATTTATTAGGTTTTTTTTCCACTTTTAATTCTGATGCAATTAAAGATGTGACAATTTATAAAGGAGATATGCCCGCTCAATATGGCGGCCGCTTATCTTCTTTGCTGGATATAAAAATGAAAGATGGAAACGATAAAAATTATAAAGTAAGCGGCGGCATCGGGCTCATCTCTTCGCGAATAAACGTAGAAGGGCCTATTGTAAAAAATAAAGGTTCATTTATGATTAGCGCACGCCGGACTTATGCTGACCTGTTTCTAAAGCTTTCGCATGATAGTAATGTTAATCAAAGTATCATCTATTTTTACGACCTGAATGCAAAAGCCAATTATCAAATTAACCAAAATAACCGAATTTATTTATCAGGTTATTTTGGAAAAGATGTGCTCGGATACGGCCATCAATTTGGAATACAATGGGGAAACAGTACAGCAACTCTTAGATGGAACCATATTTTCAACAATAAATTATTTTCAAATACTTCGTTTATTTTCAGTAATTATAATTACAACATAAGCATAAATCAAACTACTAACAACCTTACTATTTTATCCAGGATAAAAGATTTAAGCCTTAAAGAAGATTTACAGTATTTCGTGGGAAATAAACATACCATCAATTTTGGCTTCAATTTTACTCATCACGCTTTTACTCCCGGAAACTTTAAAACTTCAGCCACTTCATCATATAATAGTTTAATTCTTCCTGATAAATATGCATTCGATGGTGCTATGTATGTTGCTGAGGAATGGAACCTTAATGATAAAATCAAAATAAATTCCGGATTACGTTTGTCCGCGTTTGATATGGTTGGGCCCGGTGATTTTTATACCTATGACAGCAGCGGAAATATAGCCAGCACAAAAACGTATGCTGCAGGAAAAACGGTGGCGTCTTATTTAAACCTTCAACCAAGGTTAGCAGCTAATTACCAGTTAAATACATTCAGCTCAGTAAAAGTTTCTTATTCCCGAAATGTGCAGAACCTACATTTATTATCTAATTCCACCGGCAGTAATCCCACCGATCTCTGGATACCAAGCAGCAACAACGTAAAACCAGAAATTGCAGACCAGGTATCGGCAGGGTATTATCGGAATTTTAGTGAGAGCTATGCATTTTCTGCTGAGATTTATTTTAAAAATTTACAAAACCAGATTGATTATAAAAATGGCGCACAACTGGTAGCCAATCAACTGGTAGAATCACAATTAGTTTATGGAAAAGGAAGGGCTTATGGTATAGAATTTTATTTTACTAAAAAAATCGGGAAATTAACTGGCTGGCTCAGCTATACGCTTTCACGTACAGAACGACAAATAAATGGTGTAAATAATTATTCCTGGTATCCGGCAACGCAAGACCAAACTCATAACCTGGCAATTGTTGCCGTTTACCAACTAAGTAAGAAATGGACTATTTCAAGTGATTTTGTTTTTAATACCGGGAATGCGGTAACATGGCCTTCGGGGAAATATGATATAGATGGCCGTACTGTTTTTTACTACACTGAACGTAATGGATACAGAATGCCATCTAACAACAGGCTTGATTTGAGTGCTACATTGGAAGGAAAGAAAACAAAAAAAATTGAAAGTAGCTGGACTTTTTCATTGTACAATGCCTATGGAAGGGAAAATCCTTATTTCATCCAGTTTCAGGATGACCCGGGAAACCCGCAGAAAACACAGGCTGTGCAATATTCATTATTTAGATGGGTTCCTTCTATTACTTATAATTTTAAATTTTAAGAACCGAGTGAGAATTTTTAAAAAAATATATATAATCCCTTTACTATTATTACAGGTAATATTATTGTTTAGTTGTAAAAAAGTAATAGATGTAAAATTGAAAAATTCAACTGGGCAAACTATAATATCCGGCGAAGTGGATAATCTTTCAGGCCCATACAAAGTTACTATTTCAAAATCTGTAGATTTTACTTCTGATAATAATTTTCCACCTGTTTCAGGTGCTTTTGTAACCATAACCGGAAATGGCATTACCGACACTTTATTCGAGGATGGCCCGGGAGAATATTTTACAAAAAATCTTATAGGAAGCCCGGGGAAAGCTTATTCTTTATTGGTAAAAGCTGAGGGGAATACTTATACTGCCACTTCAACAATGCCCTATCCGGTTCTATTGGATTCTCTAAGCTTTTTATTAGGAAGGGATAACAATATCTATGCAGTTGCCAATTTTCAGGATCCTAAGGAGACAGACAATTATTACCAGTTTATTCAATATGCAAATGGAGAGAAATTCAAAAATGGCAGAGGGAATTCAGTATTTGATGACCGCTTGTCAAACGGCAGGTACATTTCGATGGCATTATACGATGACAGTTCCGATATAAAGCCAGGTGTTACATTAACCGTACAAATGAATAGCATTGATAAATATGTATATAATTACCTAAATGAACTTTTACAAATATCAGGCAATGGAGGTGGTTTCTCAAGCCCTACGCCCGCCAATCCGCAAAGTAATATCAGCGGTGGCGCCTTGGGTTATTTCAGTGCCAATACGGTAAGTTATAAAACCGTAAAAATACAGTAAACGGACTTTTTTTAAAGATTCCTATTTTACAATAATAACAGTAAGCCGTACACGAAAAATTTTATTGTAATTAAAAAAAGTGCATTAATGAAAACGGTAACTACCCTGAATGCTTCCATAAGTATGGTTAAAACGTTGGCTGGTAGCTTCTTTACTTTCAAACACGACGCCAAGCCTTAAAGTATACCTGCTAAAAGAATACAAAGCGCCCAATTGTTGAGTAAAAACTAAAGGTTTTAATGTGGAAATAATTGGGCCCTTATCTTTTCTAAATAACCCTCCTTGAATGGTTGCATTATATAATTGGTATTCCAGCTCGGGAAAATAATAAAAAAATAATTCGGAATCTTTTATACGGCTTTCACGGCCATCTGAAAGGGCAGCGTTCCAATAAGCGCTCGTGCTTATTGGTTTTAGTTTACCAAGTTGAAAAAATAAGCCCTGGCTGATATTTGTAAAAGTGGTACCTAAAGTAGCATTAGAAACTGGCGTCAATTGAAAAAAAGAGCTTTCTGAATTGAACAATCCTTTGGCGTAAAGTCCATGAAAGTTAATCCCCGGCTCTGTCTTTAATTGATAATTCCATATCCATCCCCAAATACTTGGGTCCACATGGATCAATCTATGAAAACCATCCTGCATTTGTTCTCCCAAAGCGGCGTTGCCAATCGTTCCGACAGAAACACCCCATTGAAAAAGCTGGTTATGTTTCATAAAATCAGAGCGTAAAAATTTTGCATACAAATAACCGGTTATCGGCCTGTCAATTTGATCAGGATGATAAATTTTTCGGGAGAAAGCGGTATAAAGCTTTTGCCCGATTTCAAATTGATCTATTTGTTTTATGAAAGTAGTTTTCCGGGCTTTGTGAATTTTACTATAATTTATAATTATTCCGTTGGTATAATAAGCGTCCTTCCCCTGAAATAAATAGTAATCATTTTCTGTAGTGATAGATAATTGTTTTGAAAAAAGTTGAGAGTTTGAATTCTGGGCTTCGGAAGAAAAATAGAGAAACAGAGATAAAACCAAAGTAATGGCCCTAAGTTGAATTGGACGGAATATCATAATTACCTAAAATGATTTACTAAAACGAAGTTATTTAAAAGCAAGTACAGTAAACGAACTTTTTACCCCGATTCTCAATTCCACTAAGAAAATTCAGATCAATATTTTCATTCAATAAATTTTGGTGCTAATAATTTTTTATAAAGAAAAAAACACGAAGTACTACATAGTATAATAATCCTTATAGTCATATATTGCAGTGAAATAAGAAACTATTTATAAGTAGCCAAATTCAATAAATTATGAACTCAATCAACATGAAAAAAATCATCTTATTATCGTTTGTAATGATGGCTCTTTGCGCTATAAAAGGTTTCGGACAGATTCCTAAGCTTATTGAAAAAAATGGCCGCCATGCATTGTTGGTAGATGGCAAGCCATTTTTTATTCTTGGCGGACAAGCACACAATTCCAGTGCATGGCCGGCAATGTTGCCAAAAGTTTGGGATGCCATTGAGTTAATGCATGCCAATACGTTGGAAGTGCCTATCTATTGGGAGCAGGTAGAACCAGAAGAAGAAAAGTTCGATTTTTCATTGATAGATACATTATTGATTCAGGCGAGGCAGCACAATGTGCATCTAGTATTGCTTTGGTTTGCTACATGGAAAAATGGAAGTAACCATTATATGCCTTTATGGATGAAAACTAATGCCAGTAAATACCCTAATATAATATCAAAAGACGGCAAACCAATAGATTCTCCATCCCCAAATTTCCAGGCTACCCTGGATGCTGATAAAAAAGCTTTCGCTACAGTGATGAAATACCTGAAGAATGCAGATGAGCAACATACAGTGATTATGATGCAGGTAGAAAATGAATCCGGAGCCTGGGGAAGTGTGAGGGATTATTCACCAGCAGCTCAAAAATTATTTGAGGCAGATGTGCCTTCATCATTGCTAACGCCTTCGATACTTAAATCTCTTAATATACCCGAAGGCGCGAAAGGCCCATGGCAAAAAGTTTTTGAAGAAAGGGCTGATGAATATTTTCAGGCATGGTCGGTAGCACGGTTTGTAGGACAGGTAGCTGCGGCCGGCAAAGCAGAGTATCCTCTTCCTATGTACACGAATGCTGCACTTCGTGATCCGCTTTCTAATCCCACGGCAAATGATTATGAAAGTGGAGGGCCAACCGATAATGTCATTCCCATATGGAAAGTAGCCGCGCCTTCAATAGACTTCCTCGCACCGGATATTTATCTCAATGGGAGTGAAAAAATAATGAAAGTTCTTGATCTTTACAGCAGGCCGGATAATGCCCTTTTTGTACCTGAAGCAGCACTGGACAATGATAAAGTAAAATATCTTTATGAAGTAATTGCAAGTGGAGGCATAGGATTTTCACCGTTTGGCATAGACGATATTGGTGAAGGAAAAACAGATGAAGAAATTGATGAAAAGCTTATGCCTTTTGCAAAAGAATATGAGATGATTGCACCTATGATGCGTGAACTGGCAGGATGGAGTTTTGAAAATAAAATAAAATCCGTTGTAGAGAGGGAAGATTTTGCCAATCAAACAATTGATCTTGGGGGATGGAAAGCCACCATTATGTTTGGTGGAAATGGCAGAGGAAATACATCTCCTATAAATATAAACCCTACCGGCAAAATGATGATTGTACAATTGCCTGAAAACAAATTTTTACTTATAGGAACTAAATGCCACATTACCTTTCGGCCGCTCGGTAAAAATGAGGGCAAAGCCTGGCAATATGGAAAAGTGGAAGAGGGTAAATATGAAAAGGGAAATTTCAAATTACTTCGTATTCAAAATGGCGATGAAACTGATTGGGGCGGCCCGGGCTTTGGTGAATCGCCCACTGTGTTGAGGGTTTCATTGATAGTAAGGTAATCTAATTTAAAAAACCGGCTACATTCGGAAATAGAAATAAGAATTCTTCTTATTTGTTCGTTTACTGTGATTCAATCTGACAAGCATTATTATTTATGTTTATTAATTTGAGTACGGCATAACTTAATTTCAGGAATTACTTTAGTAAATATTAAACGGTATTAAACCGGGAGGAAATAATTTTGACTAGATAATACTTAAATTCTATAAACTGTATTTTACAGTAAACAAACATTTACCACAGATTTTTATTTTGCCTGTAAATAAAAAGGAGCAAGATTTTCTCTTACTCCTTTAATTTTTTATAAAATATAAATCGTTTTATTCTTCCTCATCAAAAGCCATTGCTTCTTTGGTAGTCATCAACAATTCATATTCTTCTTTACTTCCTACAATCATATTTTCAAAATCCCTTAATCCTGTACCAGCAGGTATCGGATGACCGGTGATCACGTTTTCTTTCAGGCCAAGCATAGTATCAGTTTTGCCTTGTATGGCCGCAGAAGACAATACTTTAGTTGTTTCCTGGAAGGATGCTGCAGAAATCCAGCTTTGAGTCCCTAATGAAGCTTTTGTAATTCCCAATAATAATGGTGAAGAGGTTGCAGGATGTGCATCACGGAATTCAACCGTCTTTTTATCTGCACGGCGAAGAATAGAATTTTCTTCTCTTACTTCCCTCAAAGTTACAATTTTACCCGGGCGCATTTTTGTGCTTTCGCCAGATTCGGTAACTACTTTCTTATCAAAAATCCAGTCATTTTCAGTGTTAAAATCGTGCCTGTCTTCAGTATCCCCTTCAAGGAATTTAGTATCGCCTGCATCTTCAATAGTGACTTTGCGCATCATCTGGCGAACAATTGTTTCAATGTGCTTATCATTAATTTTCACACCTTGCAAACGGTACACTTCCTGTATTTCATTCACCACATATTCCTGAACTGCAAATGGCCCTTTGATAGAAAGAATATCTGCTGGCGCAATCTGGCCATCTGATAAAGCAACGCCGGCTTTAATGAAATCACCTTCCTGTGCAAGAATCTGCCTGGTAAGTGGAACAAGGTATTTCTTAATAACGCCATCTCTTGCTTCTACAATTATTTCACGGTTTCCACGCTTGATATTCCCAAAAGAAACTACACCGTCAATTTCAGAAACTACAGCAGGGTTTCCGGGGTTTCTTGCTTCAAATAATTCCGTAACCCGAGGCAAACCACCGGTGATATCTCTTAATTTTCCTAACACACGCGGTATTTTTACAACTACCTGCCCTGCTTTTACTTGTTCCCCTTCTTCCATAGTAATGTGAGAACCTGCCGGAAGATTATATCCTTTGGATTCCTTTTTACCTTCGATAATCATAGAAGGAATACGTGCTTTATCTTTTGTTTCGATAACTACTTTTTCCCTGTGCCCTGTTTGCTCATCAGCCTCTTCGCGGTAAGTAACGCCTTCTATAATATTTTCAAATTTTAATTCACCATCAATTTCAGAAACGATAACATTATTAAAAGGGTCCCATGTGCAAAGCACGTCGCCTTTAGTTACTTTTTGCCCGTCTTTTACATTTAGTGTAGAACCATATGGTACATTATTACTAATTAACAACCGGTCGTTTTTCACATCCATAATCCTTACTTCACCGGTACGCCCAATTACTACTTTTATTTTTTCGCCTGCGTTGTTTAAGGCATCTACAGTGCGTAATCCATCAAATTGTACCGTTCCATCAAAACGTGCAGTCAGCGTAGACTCTACTGAAGCAGAACCTGCCACACCACCCACGTGGAATGTACGAAGTGTCAACTGGGTTCCAGGCTCTCCTATTGATTGAGCAGCAATAATTCCCACTGCGTCACCTTTTTGAGCGGTATACCCGGAAGCCAGGTTTTTACCATAGCACCTTACACATACACCACGGCGGCTTTCGCATGTAAGAACTGAGCGTATCTCCATGCTTTCTACACCAGCTCCTGTAATTGCATTTGCAATATCTTCGGTAATGATTGTGCCTGCTTCAACCAAAATCTCATCTGTAACCGGATCGTATACATTGTGAAGAGAAGTCCTTCCTAAAATCCTGTCGTACAAAGGTTCAATGACATCTTCATTATCTTTCAACGCTGAAACGGTAATACCTCTTAAAGTGCCGCAATCTTCTTCATTGATTACCACATCCTGCGCTACGTCTACCAATCTCCTGGTAAGATAACCTGCGTCAGCTGTTTTTAATGCTGTATCTGCAAGGCCTTTACGGGCACCATGTGTAGAAATAAAATATTCTAGTACGTTCAATCCATCTTTGAAATTGGAAAGAATAGGATTCTCAATAATTTCACTTCCTGTACTCCCGGACTTACGTGGTTTTGCCATTAATCCCCTGATTCCTGCAAGCTGTTTGATCTGCTGCTTAGAACCACGGGCACCAGAATCCAACATCATATAAACAGAATTAAACCCTTGTTTATCCGCAGCAAGTTCCTGGATTAAAGTCTCAGTAAGCTTTGTATCCACCCTGCTCCAGATATCAATAATTCCATTGTATCTTTCATTATTAGTGATTAACCCAGAATTATAGTTATCCCAAACTTCCTCTACTTCCCCTGAAGCATTTTCAATCATAGATTCTTTAGTATCAGGAATAATAAGGTCATTTATATTAAATGATAAACCTCCCTTAAAGGCCATCCTGAAACCAAGTAGCTTAATGTCATCCAAAAATTTTGCGGTGGTTGGGATGTTTGTCCATTTGATAATATTTCCAATTATCTCGCGCAAAGATTTCTTGGTAAGTAATGCGTTAACAAAACCTACAGTTTTAGGAACATGCTGGTTAAATATAACACGCCCAACAGTAGTATCTATTAATTTATTAGTAAGGGAACCATCATTGTTCCTCTCGTTTGCTTTTACTTTTATCGCTGCATGAAGGTCAACCTTATGTTCGTTATAAGCAATAATTACTTCTTCAGGGGAATAGAAAATCTTCCCTTCGCCTTTTACTATTTCTTCCGGTGTGGATTTTTTTCCTTTAGTTATGTAATACAATCCCAAAACCATATCCTGTGAAGGAAGAGTAATAGGCGTACCATTCTGAGGATTCAAAATATTATGAGAAGAAAGCATCAACATCTGAGCTTCCAAAATTGCCGCACTACTCAAAGGAACGTGAACCGCCATCTGGTCACCATCGAAATCCGCGTTGAACGCAGTAGTTACCAATGGATGAAGCTGAATTGCTTTTCCTTCGATCAATTTAGGCTGAAATGCCTGGATAGAAAGCCGGTGCAATGTCGGGGCACGATTGAGCATAATGGGATGACCTTTCAAAATATTTTCGAGAATATCCCAAATGATTGCTTCTTTTTTATCAACCAATTTCCTCGCGCTCTTAACTGTTTTTACAATTCCCCTTTCAATCAGTTTGCGGATAATAAATGGCTTAAATAATTCAGCGCCCATATCTTTTGGCAAACCACATTCGTGCATTTTCAATTCAGGCCCAACAACGATTACAGAACGGCCAGAGTAATCAACACGTTTTCCCAAAAGGTTCTGGCGGAAACGCCCTTGTTTACCTTTCAAAACATCACTCAATGATTTTAATGCACGGCCACCTTCTGCTTTTACCGCATTTGATTTACGTGAATTATCAAACAAAGAATCTATTGCTTCCTGTAGCATACGTTTCTCATTTCTAAGAATTACTTCAGGCGCTTTAATTTCCAATAATCTTTTTAAACGGTTGTTACGAATAATAACACGGCGGTACAAATCATTCAAATCTGATGAAGCAAAACGCCCACCATCCAATGGAACCAATGGACGAAGTTCCGGTGGAATAACCGGAATATATTGCATTACCATCCACTCAGGGCGGTTATTGATTCTTGTGTTAGCATCACGAAATCCTTCTACTACACTGAGGCGCTTTAAAGCATCAGCTTTACGCTGCTGTGAAGTTTCATTGGCTGCTGAGTTGCGAAGGTCGAAAGACAATTGGTCCAAATCAATTCTTTGCAGCATATCATGAACCGCTTCAGCACCCATCTTAGCAACGAATTTATCAGGATCTTCATCAGGCAACATCTGGTTGTCCTTCGGAAGCGTATCCAAAATGTCCAGGTATTCTTCTTCAGTTAACAGGTCACTATAATTTTGCCCTTTATCAGCACGTATTCCAGACTGGATTACCACATATCTTTCATAATATACTATAGTTTCTAATTTCTTAGAACTCATCCCAAGCAGGTAACCAATTTTATTAGGAAGAGATTTAAAATACCAGATATGAACCACCGGAACCACCAGTTTGATGTGTCCCATTCTTTCCCGGCGCACTTTCTTTTCTGTAACTTCTACACCACAACGGTCGCAAACGATTCCTTTATAACGGATACGTTTGTATTTACCGCAGGCGCATTCGTAATCCTTTACAGGGCCAAAAATTCTTTCGCAAAACAAGCCATCTCTTTCTGGCTTGTAAGTGCGGTAATTAATGGTTTCAGGCTTTAAAACTTCACCGTAGCTTCTTTCAAGAATGGAATCAGGAGAAGTAAGGCCAATAGTAATTTGAGAAAATGTTGGACGTGGACGATTTTCCTTTCTTTGCATATATTTTTTCTTTAAGCTAATAGCCTTCAGAATAAGCTAAAAGCGAAATTTTAATTATTTGTTTGTTTACTGGCAGCAAAACCTCGCTGCCAATATTATTTATTCAAACTGCAGGTCTAATCCCAAACCTCTTAACTCATGAACCAATACGTTGAACGATTCAGGGACACCAGGCCTTGGAATGTTATCTCCTTTTACAATTGCTTCATATGTTTTTGCCCTTCCGATAATATCATCAGATTTTAATGTCAGCAATTCCTGGAGAATGTTTGATGCTCCATAAGCTTCCAATGCCCAAACTTCCATTTCACCAAATCTTTGTCCGCCGAATTGTGCTTTACCACCTAAAGGTTGCTGAGTAATCAAACTGTATGGCCCGATTGAACGTGCGTGCATTTTATCATCAACCATGTGGTGCAACTTAATAATATAAATAATTCCCACAGTAGCTTTCTGGTCAAAACGTTCGCCGGTTTCACCATCATATAGATAAGTGTGGCCAAAAGTTGGAAGGTTTGCTTTTTCTATTTCCTTCGCAATTTCTTCTACTGAAGCTCCATCAAAAATAGGAGTACCATACGTCTTTCCTAATTTTTCTCCAGCCCAGCCAAGAACGGTTTCATAAATCTGGCCAAGGTTCATCCTGCTTGGTACACCTAATGGATTTAAAACAATATCCACCGGAGTTCCGTCTTCAAGGAAAGGCATATCTTCCTGCCTTACGATTTTTGCTACGATACCTTTATTTCCATGACGGCCGGCCATCTTATCCCCTACTTTCAATTTACGTTTTACCCCAAGATAAACTTTCGCCAGTTTCAAAACACCAGCAGGCAATTCATCCCCAATTGAAATATTAAATTTCTCACGCTTGTACCTTCCTAATTCCTCGTTATATTTAATATTGTAATTGTGTAAAAGAATATTGATATGGTCATCAGTTTTAGAATCGCCTGTCCATCCTAATGGGTTTACATTTTGATAATCAATATTGCCGAGATTTTTTTGTGTAAACTTAGAGCCTTTTCCTATCAGCATTTCTCCAAAGTTGTTGCTCACACCAGCAGAAGATTTATCTTTTGATAAAACCAAAAGCTTACTGATCAAAAGTTCTAATAAATCAGCCTCATTTTTTTCATGAGTCTTTTCTATTTTTTCAAGGATGCTTTTCTCTTTTACTTTACCGCTTTTGTCTTTCTTGGCTCGCTGGAATAATTTTTTGTCAATTACAACTCCTTCAGTTCCGCTTGGTGCTTTTAAAGAAGCATCCTTTGCGTCTCCGGCTTTATCACCGAAAATAGCACGTAACAATTTTTCTTCAGGCGTAGGGTCGCTTTCTCCTTTTGGAGTAATTTTTCCGATAATGATATCGCCTTCCTTCACATGCGCACCTACTCTTATCACACCATTCTGGTCAAGGTCTTTTGTAGCCTCTTCGCTGATATTAGGAATATCCGGAGTTAATTCTTCTTCCCCTAATTTAGTATCGCGAACTTCCAGTTCAAATTCATCAATATGAATTGAAGTAAACAAATCTTCTTTCACTACTTTTTCACTTATCACAATCGCATCTTCAAAGTTGTAACCTTTCCATGGCATGAAAGCCACTTTTAGATTACGCCCCAGCGCTAATTCACCATCTTTGGTAGCGTATCCTTCAGTTAAGAAATCGCCTGATTTTACGGTCTGCCCTTTTTTTACGGCCGGGCGAAGATTGATACAAGTGCTTTGGTTAGTTTTTATAAATTTAGTCAACTTATATACAATCAGGTCATTTTCAAAACTTACTATTTTTTGAGAATGATTTCTGTTATAGCGTACATGAATTTCGTTGGCATCTACATATTCAACCACTCCATCGCCATCTGCATGAATCTGGATCCTTGCATCGCGGGCTGCTTTACCTTCTAAACCGGTACCAACAATTGGAGCCTGTGGCAAAATCAATGGAACCGCCTGGCGTTGCATATTTGAACCCATCAGTGCACGGTTGGCATCATCATGCTCAAGGAAAGGAATTAAAGAAGCGCTTAAACCCACAATCTGGTTCGGCGCCACATCCATATATTCTACTTCATTTTTATCAAGAATAGGGAAATCGCCGGTTTCACGAGACTTCACTTTATCCAAAATAAAATTTGAATTTTCATCCAAAGGCGCATTTGCCTGTGCGATTTTTGCAGAATCTTCTTCTTCTGCGCTCAGGAAAAATACTTTTTTCATATCCACATGCCCATCATGAACTTTACGGTAAGGAGTTTCTATGAAACCCATTTCGTTAATTTTAGCATGAACACAAAGTGTAGATATCAAACCGATGTTTGGCCCTTCCGGAGTTTCAATTGTACAAAGACGGCCATAATGAGAATAGTGTACATCACGTACTTCAAATCCTGCTCTTTCCCTGCTCAAACCACCGGGCCCTAGCGCGGAAATACGGCGTTTATGAGTTATTTCACTTAGCGGATTCGTCTGGTCAAGAAATTGAGACAACTGAGAAGTTCCGAAGAATGAATTAATAACAGAAGACAATGTCCTTGCATTAATCAAATCTACCGGAGTAAATACTTCATTATCCCTTACGTTCATCCTTTCCCGGATGGTACGAGCCATACGTGCTAAACCTACTCCAAACTGTGCATACAACTGTTCGCCTACTGTGCGTACACGGCGATTGCTCAAATGGTCAATATCATCAATTTCACTTTTAGCATTGGTCAATAAAACCAAATATTTAATGATGGCGATAATATCTTCTTTAGTCAATACCTTTTTAGTAATTGGATAATCCAAACCCAATTTTCTGTTGATTTTGTAACGGCCAACTTCACCCAAATCGTAACGCTTATCACTAAAAAATAATTTGTCAATAATACCTCTTGCCGTTTCATCATCAGGAGCATCTGCGCCTCTCAATTGACGGTAAATATGTTGTACCGCTTCAATCTCACTATTAGAAGTATCCTTATTTAATGTATTATAAATAATTGCATAATCGCCACTCACTTCTTCACGCTGGATAAAGACACTTTTTACATCCAGTTCGAGGATCATATCAATTTTATCTTCGTCAAGGATAGTATCCCTTTCCAAAACGATTTCATTCCTCTCAAGGCTTACTACCTCTCCGGTATCTTCATCAACAAAATCTTCTACCCAACTACGCAAAACTCTTGCAGCAAGGCGTTTTCCAAGATTGGAATGCAAAGTTTTTTTATCAGCTTTTACTTCTACCGCCATCCCGAAAAGTTCAAGGATGTCCTTATCTGTTTCGTATCCGATAGACCGAAGCAAGGTGGTTACCGGGAATTTCTTTTTCCGGTCGATATAGGCATACATAACATTATTAATGTCTGTAGCAAATTCCATCCAGGCTCCTTTAAAAGGAATTACCCTGGCAGAATAAATTTTTGTTCCATTTGGATGAGTACTTTGTCCGAAGAACACACCGGGGGAACGATGAAGCTGGGAAACAACCACGCGTTCAGCGCCGTTAATTACAAACGTACCGCGAGGGGTCATGTAAGGAATGTTTCCGAGGAAAACATCCTGAACAATGGTTTGGAAATCCACATGTTCCTCATCATTACAGCTAAGGCGCAACTTTGCCTTTAAAGGCACAGCATAAGTTAAGCCCCTTTCAATACATTCTTCAATGGTGTAACGGGGAGGGTCTACAAAATAATCCAGGAATTCCAACATGAAAATATTTCGCGTATCATTGATAGGAAAACTTTCCTTAAACACACGAAACAACCCTTCAATATTACGTTTGTCGGGTGTGGTTTCTAACTGGAAAAAGTCTTTAAAAGACTGAATCTGTATCCCTAATAGGTCTGGAGTTTCCGCCAAATGTTCAATTTTTCCAAAACTGAATCTTTGTGGTGGAGCTACTTTTGTTGAAGGCATATTTTAGTTAAAATATTTTAAAATGAGAGAGCTTTAAACCGGATTTTATACTACATTAGACACGTACCGAAATTTAAAGGATTGCAAAAGTAAAACATTTATTTGAATTTAAATAAAACTTTATTAAACGTTAACCATTCATTTTGACATTATAAAAAATCATTAATCCTTGTTATTTATGCTTTCGAAATTGGGGAAAAATATTCATTTTAATATAACGTGAGTTCGAGATAAGCGAGACAAAATTACAGGGAAAGTTGTAAAGATTTAGAATTATCAGTTTCAAAATGGCTGGCTAAGGAAGGTTTTTTAGGCAGGAAGTGATAAGCACCAATTGCTGAAAAAACGTTGATAATAAATCCATGAATGCTCCTATGCCTTGAGTGTTCCAGTTGGCATATATTTTTCAGGCTATCCATCACACATTCGATTACACTTCTTTTGCGTAGCATAATTT
>Ga0207933_1000124_pt1 | contig 78381 bp, 57 predicted proteins | sample NGESurdeep092012_4_FD_184488 | JGI IMG/M metagenome (GOLD analysis project Ga0207933, IMG submission 184488) | Arctic peat soil microbial communities from Barrow, Alaska - NGEE Surface sample F53-3 deep-092012 (SPAdes) | ecosystem: Environmental > Terrestrial > Soil > Wetlands > Peat ...
GAGCAGTGAGACGTGGGTTTGCTCAGCAGACTTCCAGGTGGATTACGTTATCACGGACATAAGCGGAGCGTCGGCAAACTGCCTAGGTAATCCCGCCGGATACGACGTTATTGGAAGTTGCAGCACCACTCTTACGGCGACTACGGATTGGAACGGATCGCAGTTTGGAGGAAGCGGAACCTACACCAATACCGAGAGCTACGGATCGGTAACTACTTCGGATATAGGCGGTCATTCCATATCGGTGTCGGCAACGCTTGACGGTTACCACGATACGAGCGTGGTTTCCCACATTAGCGAAGGGTGGGCACCGCCGCTACTTTACAAGACTAACCTGAAAACTCAGTATTTTGGGACCGGAGCCACGCTTACGGTAGACGCTGAGGTTGCGCCAGCGGTGGCAGTTCAGAACATAGGAAGCGGAACCACGATTACTCAGCTTAGGCAAGGTGGAACCATAGACCAGCACTTTCACTCTGATCCTCCGTCTAGCGACTTTGACTTTCCTTATGACATCCCGGTACTTGCTCAGTGGACTCCAGTTCGGTTTTGGCTTGACGAACCCGCATTGACCGCGTCGGGTGATGATATTCGGGACTGGCGAATGATGTTTTGCGGCAAGCATTGGAACAGCTTTACTATTGCTCAGGCAAGCCCGTTATCGGTTCTTGCCGCCAAGTCTTTCTCCTCCAGTTCGGGCACGTATACCCCAACCGTCACCAATTGGCAGGGCTACCGGTATTTACAGTTCACTTGCGATCAAAACGGTACTGTCACCGTTACGACCCCGCAAGGTCTAACCAAACTCTGGAGCTTCACTGTCACCACGCCTGGCACCGCTCAAACGATCACGCTTGATTTATGCTCGCCTAGCTCTTGGAATCAAGATTCAAACGTTTTACCGGATGTTGATACCCGCAAGAGCTACTTCCCACTAGCTAGCGGCGCGAGCTATCCCGACGAAACGGGTCAGGCAAGTTCTACCGACTCAAACGGGTTTCATTTAGACGCTAAAGGCGCATATTGGGGAGTCTTTAACGTGACCAGTCTCACCCTTACCAAGTTAGGCGGATTTACAATCCACTTTGGGGCGATGAGCCTGATAATTGAGCCTGTTGTGGGCATTGGAATTGAACAAGCAGAGTCGATCACGATGCTCCCCAAATTCGCCACTTATAATACTAAACAAGTCGGACAGCCGGATTTAATCATGCCATTTGCTTATTTAGGTACGAATGACAAGATGGTTGAGGATTTTCCGGCACTTGACCACGTGCCAGGAATCGGTTGGAGCGACTATTCACTTTCCAATTTGGCGAGCGCGATTGGGGCGGTTCCGGGCTTTACGACGGTTGAAGCGGGCAGTTTCCCAGATGCGGCTTTTGATAACAATTCGGGTCCGTCGCTTTGGGCTGGTGGCTCAGGTGCTTGGTGGGGTGGGAACGCTTGGCATGATATGATTGACCTCGACCGCTCTGGCACTTACCAAGTAGTCGCGCAGGCTTTGTTTGATGAGATTTCAACCTACCCAGGGGCGGGCGATGTTTTTAGCGGCGGAGCTTATGATCCTGCTCATCCGGCAACCCCGCTTAACTCCGCTAAATTTATTCGGGCGAGGGCGCAAGGAAGAGTGTTTAACTCAAGCACCAAAAAGCCGTTTCCCGGAGCCGATGTGGTGACGTTTTTGACATCGAACCCAGCAACTTCTTACGGCTCTGCCTCTACCAGCTCAGACGGGTTTTATAAAACTGGAATCCCATACGGACCAGGCGCGGAAGCGATCACAACGCAGCTGCATCAGGGCGAAACGCCTTACCGCGCGGAAAGCTCCACCTGGCAAAACAGGCAGCTAGTCTTTGATTCGTTTTCAGGACCAGCGACGGTTGCCAAGGGCTGCGGCTACGACGTTTCAAACAATTATCGCCACGTTAGAACCTATTGCCGCGCTTCAACCGGCACGTTTTTTCTGGGAATTTCGGCAAATCAGCCGCTTTACAATTGGAATGATACGGATTCAGGAATTTCAGCAACTTACGCGCTTGTGCGCTATCGAGACAGCGGGGACGATCAACCAATTGGGGTTTTATATTCGGATGCTAATTTGCCTTCTGCTTCCGGCTCTATTGAGTTCGTCCAAACTAAAGATGAGGGCAAAACTTACGGGAGTCCAATGACGATTGCAACGGGAACTTATTTTGATTTTGACGAAGGACGAAACGGGCTTAGGTGGTTTTTTTGGATAGAAGGAACCGGGCCTTATAACCTTTTTGGCTCAGTTTTAGACGCAGGTCTGAACGTGGTTCGCGGTCGAACCGCAACCACGATAACAGGTTTGGATAACGCGCCAATTGCGGTGCGCGAATCAGTCGGAAACGGCGGGCAGTGGCGCATCGGCGTCCTCTACTCTCTCGGCGGGTCTCTCAACGTCAAATACTCCGAAGACGGGGTCAGCTTCACTTAAAATCTAATGCCATTAATTTCAACTACATCACTTAACTCAATTCTCGATCATGCAAACCAGTTCTACTTGCGGGCAATCGGCGCAAGCGGCTCGGTCTACGGACTAGGAAGCGCAGGCGTAGGAGTTGCAACCGCAAACCTGCTCAGCGACTTCAACAGCCTTGCCAACATAGATGAGGCGGTGAGCCTTGGCGGGGCGATTGACGCTCTCCAGGGCGATATTGTGTCACCGTATCTTCAGTCGCAGCTTTCCGCGCTTATTGCAGGGGTCCAGGCAAACGTCACCAGGTTTGGACCTTCGGGCACCACCAGTTTAGATTCGTATCTGAGCTACTTAAACGTCGGAGTCGGCGGGACTTGGAACGCTTTGCAAAACCCTTCTTGGACGGCGTTGTATCCCCTTATTTTTGGGGCGTCGAACCCTGCCTCTGCGTGGAATAGCTACTTTGAAATTTTGCAAGGCGCAACATACGCGCAAGGTCTCGGTGGTTTAATCGTTGGCACCGGTTTCACGGCAGGCACTTCAGTTGGGGCGGCTTATGCGGGCGGCTTACCAACCCTGCTTGTTTCGGCGATCACTGGCTCTGGCGTTGTGACCGTGACCGGAACCGCTTTTAACCCCGCAACCAAGCTACTTGTGACGGGCGTTACCTGGACGGTGACGGCCTCTTCGACCGGCACCCTTGCTTTAGTACCAGGCACTGCTCCGGCAAATTCCTTGATCGCTTCTTGTACGGGCATTGCCGCTGCCGGAGGAATATCGGCGGGGACTTTTTACGCTCAAAGCTCAAGGCCAACCGGTAGACCGCTGCTCCCATAGCTGGCTGTCAAACCGGCTGTCAACCGCATAGATTCAACCACCCGTTGAACCTTATTTGCGTTTTTTGAATTCACCTTCTCGAACCTGTAGGTATGATTACGCGACTCCCACTCTGGGCACCAACATTAAAATGGAAAGATGCTTTATAACTGGATTTGGACCCTTTGGCAATGTCGCCAACAACCCTTCTTCAGATCTTGCCCAAGCGTTAAATCTTCCCAATACCATTCTAGACGTTTCGTACAGGGCAGTGGATAATTGGCTCGAGTCCTATGATCTAAACCCATATGACGTCATCTTACATTTGGGATATGCCGATCGACTTTATATAACCCTCGAGAAATGCGCGAAAAATATTGCCGGACAAACTCGCGATCAAAGGGGCTTTTCGAGGACTGGCGTTATTGAGCGAAATGAGCCCGTAAATCGCTTTTCAAATCTATGGGACGGAATCGACTGGGCCACCCTCGATCAAGCCAACTCAGTTAAATTAGGCGACGACGCTGGATCATTTCTCTGCAATTACATTTTTTATCGATCGCTTCAAAAGTTTCCGGATAAAAAAGTTGGGTTTATCCATGTCCCGGCTTTCAATACGATTGGATTTGAAGCCCAACGGGCTATTCTCACGGGCATTTTAAACCAGCTTTAGCACTTATCGATTGAAAAATTGGGTGATCGGCGATAGGAAAACACTCATTAAAAGGACTCCTGCAGCCGCTAAGATGCAAGTAACCTGAGCACCAAGCGGATTTTTGGATTCAAGCTGAACTCCTTCTGGCTCAGATACGAATGCAGAATAAGCGATTCGTAAATAATAAGCTGCGCTCACAATGGACGTAAGTGCAAGGACGATCGCGAGTGGCAAGAGTCCGGCTCCGAGTGCGTCTTTGAATATAAGGACTTTGGCAAAAAATCCTGAAAATGGAGGCAATCCAACTAATGACAGCATCAATATTAGCAGACAAAATGCATTAATCGGATTTCTTTTCCATAGCCCATTTAGGCTTGCAAGGCTAGTATCTTCTTGCCCCTTATGAATCAGCGCAGTTAAAGCTGCAAACGAGCCGACGATCATCACCGAATAGCTCAGCAAGTAGTAAAGCAACGTTGAATGATCGGGGCTGACCCCGTAAGGCTGGGCTAATATCGCAACTAGGATATATCCAGAATGCGAAATAGAAGAATACGCTAGAATTCGTTTTACGTCTTTTTGCGCGAGAGCGGCGAAGTTACCGACAACCATTGTCAGAATCGCGACACAAAATAAAACCGGGAGATAAGAAGCCTCGAAAGCATGACTGGCCACGAGTACCCGAGAAAAAACTGTCAGTGCCGCGACTTTGCTGGTTGCCGACATGAATGCGGTCACATTAGTCGGCGCACCTTGGTAAACATCGGGAGTCCATTGGTGAAATGGAACCATCGAACTCTTAAAGCAAAGACCAACTAGGATCAGGCCGATGCCGGTTAGCACTAGAGTATGAGAAGTGGAACCGGTGCCGATTGTAAGAAACGACAATGTTGAAAGTGATTCAAGGGAAAGGCTACTGGTGCCTCCGAAAAAGAACGCTATTCCGTACAACAAAAATCCACTCGAAAATGCTCCAAGCAAGAAGTACTTTATTGCCGATTCTTCTGATTTTTCCTCGCTTCGACTCAATCCACTCAAAACATAAAGCGAAATAGAAAGAACTTCTAATCCGATGAATATCATCAAGAAGTTATAAGTCGTCACCATGATCATGGCACCTGCCGTTGACCAAAGCATTAGCGGATAAAATTCGCCATACGGAATTTCTTTTTCCCTTAAATAAGCTTCGCTAAAAAATACCGTGAGCAAGGCTACGAGCAACAAGATCAAGCAGACGACTGAACCAAATCCATCCCGCAAAAGCAAGTCGCCGTAAGTGGTGGTCACGGTGCTGTCCATTCCAAAAACGGTAAAAAGTGCCGCGATCACGATTCCAAATCCGCTCAAAATCGCGATGCTTTTGTTGTTCGTGTGGGGATTGAAAATCTCCAACAGTAAACCAAGAGCTCCCGTCACCGCAATGATGATCACAGGAAGCAATGAAATTATGTCTACTTGAGGAGGTGTAAATTGGAACATATCAGCGATTTAAAGTTACGACCTCCCGGCCAAATATTTTCTTTGATGTATGTTTTGAAGAGATCAGCGCAGCATTTGCATTTGAAGCGTCGGGTTCAACCGGCGGGTCAGCGGATTCACCAAAATATTTCCAAGCCGGACGGTCTCCGACTCCACTTTGGGCCATGAGATTTGTGGCAATAACGCTTGCTTCCATAGTTCGGGTAAAAACCGAAGGGATCACTCCGCCCACGAAAATTAAAATCGAAAAAGCTACGCCAATTGCGATCTCCCAAGGATGAAGGTCTCGCAAGGCTTGAATTTTAGGGTTATCATCCGGCCCATAAAACATTTTCTGCATCAACAATAGCATGTAAATAACCGCAAAAATTACGCCGGTAGTTGCAATAATCGCAAAAACTACACTGACTCCACCGATCTGTGCATAGCCAGACTGAAATGCTCCGAGAAGTGACAAGAATTCACTAATAAATCCATTTGTACCGGGCAGTCCAATCGCTGCTATGAGAGCAACTAGGAACAAGGTTGCGAAAATGGGCATTTGGGCCTTGAGCCCTCCAAAAGCGGTTATGTTCCTCGATCCTCGCCTCATACAAATCAATGCGATCAACGTGATAAGAAGGCCGGAAGCAACTCCGTGAAAAAACCCTCCCAGAACACCTCCCATCAGACCAATTTGACTTGCCGAAAAAACGCCAAGAATGATAAATCCCACATGCGACACGCTTGAAAACGCAATGACCTTTTTTACGTCAGTTTGAACTGCGGCTAATATCGCACCATACAGAATCCCTATTACCGCTAGAGTCAAAATTATGGGAGTTGCCTGAGCCTGGACTTCAGGAAATAAAGGCAGGCAAAACCGAATGAGACCGTACACTCCAGTTTTTATGAGGGCACCCAAGAGAACCGCCCCGATCGGCGCTTGAGTGTAACTATCGACCAACCAGGTATGAAAAGGAAAACTTGGACTTTTAATTAGGAATGCAATCGCCAGTGTCCAAAAGACAAATTGTTCTAGGGGAAATGCGCCTTTCCAAAGTGTTCCATTTGCAGCCGCTGCTTGAATGTCTAAGATGCTAAAGCTAATATGTCCGGTTGCGAGTTTGGTTTGATGAGCCAATATGACCATCCCCACAAGCATGAGAATTGATCCACCAAAAAGATAAATGAAAAATCTCGTTGCCGCTAATTTTCTGTTTTCATCACCCCATATCCAGATTAGAAAGGCCATCGGGAAAAGCAATAGCTCGAAGAAACTGTAGAAAAGCACTAGGTCAAGAGCCAGGAAAGTTCCGATGAGACTTGTCTCCAAAAGCAAGAGAAGGGCAAAAAATATTCTCAGCCTGCGAGTCTCATATTTACTTAAGGCAACCGAAACCACTCCCAGAAAAGTGGTGAGAATGACCATCCAGAGGCTGATCCCGTCGATTCCCATTTGATAGCTTATGCCAAGCGAAGGAATCCAGTAATAGTGCTCCATGAGCTGAAAATGAAAATTTCCTGGCTGGAACTCGTTTAGTATAAAAAGCGAAATCCCAAAAGTTATCAGGCTAACCGCAAAAGCAATGCCTTTAATCAGTTTTGGCTTATTTTCCGGCAGGAAAAACATCAAAATCATCCCGACTAATGGGAAGAATGTGACGATCGATAATATGCCCAATCTAAAAGCCACCCCGATAACCAACTACTGCGATCCAAACGGTTAAAACAACGGCTCCCGCGAGCATCAACAAAGCGTAAGAACGTGCATATCCCGATTGCAATTTTTTGAGTAAATCGCCGATTCCAGTAGAACATAATGCCAGCCCTCCCAAGATTCCTTCGATAATTCCTTTGTCAACCCCGACGTTCAACGCAGCTCCAATCTCTTTGCCTGCCTCCGAGCTGCCATCCGACACAATGGAATTAAAGCCAAATTGATTTAGCGCAAAAATTCGCAACGGGTTCCATTTGCTCATATTCCATCCTTCGTTTGCTGGCAATCCTTTCCAGTAATAAAAGCCTCCCACCAAGGCTCCCAAGACTGCGGCTGCGATCCCAACCGGAGTAACCCATGGTACTTCTGCCAACTTAGGCACACTCGAAGGCGCGACCGGGTAAAGCCAGGCTTCCAACCTGCCTGCATCAAGCGCGTAACCGCCAACCACACTCAAAACTGCAAGGATAACCATTGGAATCCACATGCTCGCACCAACTTCGTGGGGCTCGTGATCCTTGTCTAACGTATGCTCCGGTTCAGTTGCATTTGATTCTGGCTCGATCGCTTTATACCAGCCATTCGGATCGTCGCTGTACGAAACACATTCCGGTAGGGCTCCGGCTAGCTGCACCGAGTCATGATGCGGTTCGATAAGCCTCCAGCGTTCCTCACGACCAAAAAATGTAAGCCAGGTGAGCCTTGCCATATAAATTGCAGTCAGAAAAGCCGTAAAAATAGCCACGTACCCAGCGATCTGACCAAAATTAACTGATCCAATTTTGGCGAAGGATCCTCCAACCGATGCCGAGAAAATGGCCTCTTTACTGTAATATCCGGCAAAAAATGGAATGCCGCTGATCGCAAGAAACGCGATAAACATCGTAATTGCGGTTATCGGCAGATACTTGGCGAGCTTCCCATAATTGCGCATATCTTGGTTGTGAGCCATTGAATGGATCACCGCTCCCGCACCTAGGAAAAGGAGAGCCTTGAAAAACGCATGAGTTGCTAGATGAAATATTCCCGCGGAAAATCCTCCGGCTCCGCAAGCGACAAACATGTATCCGACCTGGCTCACAGTTGAATACGCGAGCACTTTTTTGATATCAGTCTGGGAAAAAGCGATAAGTGCGGCAAAGATTGCGGTAAAGGCTCCTATGATCGTCACCACCGCTGCCGCAATTGGTGCCGCTTCATAGATTAGATAGAGCCGGTTCAAAAGAAAAACTCCAGATGTGACCATGGTCGCTGCATGAATCAGGGCCGATACCGGAGTCGGTCCCGCCATAGCGTCAGGCAACCAAAAATAAAGTGGAAACTGGGCTGATTTTCCAACCGCAGCCAGGAAGAAAAGTAGCGCAATAATAACCGCGACGCTTGGGTGCGAGTGCATCACCCCCGGAAGAGTGTCGATTAAATTATCAAAGCTAAGAGTGCGACCATCAGACGCGCCCGATCCCACTTGGCCAATGATCAGCGTAAATAACATGAAAATTCCAAGCATGAAGCCAACGTCGCCAATGCGCGTAACGATGAATGCCTTGTTGGCCGCTTTAGCGTTTGCATGATCCGAGTACCAAAATCCGATAAGCAGGTAAGAACAAAGGCCAACTCCTTCCCACCCTATGAACATGACTACCAAGTTGCCAGCCGTAACCAATACAAGCATTGAGAAAATAAACAAGTTCATGTAGGTAAAAAACCTGCTATAGTCTTTGTCTTTTACCATATAGCCGGTGGCGTAAAGATGGATCAAAGCCCCTACTCCAGTCACGATAAGTGCCATCGTAATGCTAAGCGGATCAATCAAAAACTCAAACGGGACCTTTAGACCGGCGAGGTTGATCCACGGAGCCAGCGTAACCATTTGGCTGCGCATGGATGGATCATTCCCCGCTAAATCGATTGCAAGTTTCACTGCGGCCGCGAACGAGCCAACCACAACCAACACCGCAACCGCACCTAAAAGCCGCTTGCCGGATTCCCCTGATGATTTAACAATTTGCTTTCCGAGGAACGCTTCTATCACAAACCCAAGGATGGGAAGCAGCAGGAGCAGGATTACAAGCGAATTATTTGGCATTAGTTCGTTTCATCCTCTCAAGACATTCAGGTCGTCTACGTCTACCTTGTCACGCAATCGGAAAATCGCCATGATTATTCCGAGACCAACTGCAACTTCTGCGGCTGCTATCGCCATCACGAAAATCACCATCATTTCGCCTGAAACGGCTTGGCGAGAAAGCATCGCTGGATCGTCAGATCTGAGGCTTGGCAAATATCTGGCAAAGCTTAGAAAAGTCAAATTAGCCGCGTTCAGCATGAGTTCGATGCACATGAAAATCACAACCGGACTTCTTCGCAGCACCACCCCAAGAACGCCTATCGCAAACATCAAGAGACCTAGCAAAAGATATCCGCCTAATGGGACGCCGTTCATCTAACCCTCCTTTTGGCGAGCAATATCGAACCCACTATTCCCACCATCAAAAGCAAGCTAATCGCCTCAAAAGGATAGCCAAAACGAGTAAATAACGCCATGCCCAATTCCTGCGGGCCGCCGTAACCATCTGGCGCACGTGGAGTAATCGTCTGATTAAAAGGAAGCAAGGCTCGAAACCCAATTACAGCGATAAGTCCAACTGCAAATAAACTGGCGAGAATCAGACGCCAATCAAGTTTTGGATTCAAAGACTCCTGATTTGCAGTCGTCAAAAGCATGACGACGAAAAGGAAAAGCACCATAATCGCCCCCGCGTAAACAACTATCTGAGTAATTCCCAACATCTCAGCGCTCAGCGTAAAATAAAGCACCGCAAGCACACAAAAACTAATTACTAGGCAAATTGCGGATCTAACTGGGTTCTTACAAAATACAACCCCCAACGATGCGCCCACCGCAATCAGGGCCAGAATCACAAAAGAAATAAAATTTGGGTTAATTAGGTTCATTGTTGCCTCTGTAACCCTCCAGCTAAAGACATCATAGGACTACCGCTTCCGGAGACTTGTCGTTGGCAGATATGGTCGTAACCGACGGGTTAACCATCATCACCGATCTCTCCTCAAATTGGATTCCCTTTGAACGATTTATTCGAACTGTTACCGCGTAGATTCCAAGCCAAATCGCCATTACTACCAGCGTAATGAGCCAGCCAATTCCGGTCCCGTAAGTTGCCGTGGCTGTGATCCAAAGTGCTACAACCATCAGATTTCCGACGGCTGCTGGCAAAAGAGTTCGCCATCCCAAATTCATCAGTTGATCGTAGCGCAGCCTCGGCAATGTTGCCCGGATCCAAATATAGCCGACTACCACCCCAATCGCTTTGCCAAGCAGCCATACGGGCCCGAGATAATAGCTGAATTTTTCCATGAAGTCGCATAACGGTGCCGCTCCTGAATTAGCCATCGCCCATGCGTGCCAATTTATCGGCAAGAAATTGTATCCGCCTAGAAATACAGATGCAAACACGGTACCGAACATCAACATTGCCAAATATTCGCCCATATAAAATGTTGCGAATTTCATCGATGAATATTCGGTATGGTAACCCGCGACAAGTTCGTTTTCAGCTTCTGGAAGGTCAAATGGGGGTCGATTGGTCTCAGCAATCATGCAAACCAAGAAGATGATCATTGCCAAAAATCCAAATGGAGTAAACGCGTTCCAATTTTCGATATCGACTCCCTTAATTCCCCACAATGGTGATTCTTGCGAAAGCACAATATCTGAAATTTTAAGTGAGCCAGACACCATCACCATGCAAGCTAGTGCCATTCCCATTGCTAGCTCGTAAGAAATTAACTGAGCCGATGCTCGGAGCCCTCCCAAAAGTGAAAATTTATTGTTGCCCGAATAACCTGCAAAAACTGTTCCGTAAACGCCGAGCGAGGACATCGCCAATATATACAGCACCCCAATGTTCACATCAGCAACCGGAGTGAGCAGACCATAAGTGCCAATAGGAGCAGCGTAAGGCACCACCGCGCCGAGTGTAACCGCTGGAAAAAGTGCGACCGCAGGGGCGAGAATATAAATAAACCTGTCTACTCCAGCAGGCATAATGTCCTCTTTGAAAAAAAGTTTTGCTCCGTCCGCGACGGGTTGCAGCAGCCCCATCGGCCCGACGCGATTTGGACCTAATCTGTCCTGCATAAACGCAAGCAACCGTCTTTCCAGCCAAATGCAAAGCGGCATGACCATGAAAATTGGCAAAATCCATAGAACCGCCTTTAGCAACGCTAAAACGGGCGCGTTACTTACGATCCATTGCCAAATTTCTGTGGGCCAGCTACTCATAAGTAAAATCTCACGAGACTCCCACTAGTTCTGGTTCCTGATCAGCGGGCAATCCGCCATCAAGCGTCTGTCCCTCAAGCGGAAGATTTATATATCGCGCACTTTCAAACGCCGGATATTCAGACGCGATCTTGTCCATAACATCGCTGGCATTATAAAAATTTATCTTCGGATCAGATCGCATAGCGAGTTCCGAGAATATCATCCAAGCTGGTTTTGAATCCCCGTGTGTGGGAAGAATTCGCTCGAATCGTTGAACCCTGCCTTCTAGGTTCGTGAAGGTACCAAGTTCTTCACCCGGTGCGCATTGCGGCAATATGATCGAAGCGTAATTCATCGCTTCTGAACTTTTCGAACTTTGAAAGACAAAATACTCGACATTTTCAAGAGCGGAGCGCACGAAATTGCGGTCAAAAAATTGATCAAAGGGATCAAAGCCAACTAGCCATAGCTTTTTAATTCTGCCGTCGATACAGCCTTGCAGGATTTGCTGAGTATTTAGTCCATTGGCACCGGGAATCACTCCAAGTTTAGCCGCGCCCTCTTCATTTGCAGAAAGTGCATAGATGTTGACCGCGCTTCCATTTTCTCGCGCCCACGCACTTAAAGATTCAAAAGCAGGCAACTCGTCCGAGTTATAAATTGACCGAGTGGTAACGATCGGAGGCTTCTCTTCTGAAATAATTTTTCTCGCTTGTTCGATTAAATTCGCCTTTACTCCGGTAACTTTTTCTGCTTCGTCCGCGCTTTTTATCCCTCTGAGCGCACTCACCAGTTCGCTTGCCGAGCCTGGTTTATATCGTAAAACAATATCGGCAAAGCCCTCGGCGTCCGATTCATGATCTATCGCAATAACGACTTTAGCTTGATTTTTGAACCATGCTTTCCGTATTCGAAGGTAAAGAATTGGCTCTTCATTTTCAAGAGCCGAGCCATATATAAATATCGATTTGGCATCCTCAAAACTGCTTATTGTATTTTTTTGAGACTCCGGCGCCCAATTCTGCAAATTTCGATAAAGTCTGTGGTCGATATTTTCGGACTGAGCGTAGTCCTGAAACGTCGTGCGAAAAAGATAATAAGCCTCGTTCGTTTGCGCACCGGCGATTATTCCTGCCGACGATGAGCCAGCACCTTGAAATTCTTTCTTGAGATTCCCAAATGCGGTGGGCCAATCGCTCGCTTCTAACCGATCAGAATCTCTAACGAAAACCTTTTCCAGTCGGTTAGTCGCGTTGTATAAATGTTGACCAAACTTTCCTTTGTCACACGTCCATTCCTCGTTCACGTCATCGTTGGTGCGCGCATTAATTCTAACCACTTCGCCAATTCGATGGTCAAGCCAGATATTGCATCCATTGGAACAAATCGTGCAGATTGCGGCGTGAGTTTCCAGGTCCCAAGGGCGAGCGCGAAACCGGTATTTGCTAGATGTCAAGGCTCCAACCGGGCATATTTCAATAACATTTCCCGAGAAGTTAGAACTGAAATTCGACATCTCAAAAGTTGAAGGCTCCATATGAGCACCACGAAATCGGAAAGCAAGCTGAGCATCTCCGGAAATTTCTTCTGTGAAACGAACGCAACGAGCACATTGAATACACCGTTCAAGGTCCAAAGTCACATATTCAGATAACGGGAAAGCCTTGGGAGCATGACGTTTAAATTCGATAAATCGTGACGTAGAAGGGCCATAAAAAATTGTATTGTTTTGAAGCGGACATTCGCCTCCACGGTCGCAGATGGGGCAATCAAGCGGGTGATTAATCAGAAGGAATTCCAAGACGCTTTTCCGATCTTTATGAATAGATTCTGAGTCGGTATAAACCGCAAGCCCTTCTGTTGCAGGCAAAGTACATGCGGCCTGCGGCTTTGGCATTTTTCGAATGCTGCCGTCAGGTTGCTTCGTCCCGGCTTCGATAAAGCACATGCGGCACATCCCAACCGGCTTCATCCGTGGGTGATAGCAAAAAATGGGAAGATCGTGACCCAGCCGCTTCACCGACTCGATGATTAGTTCGCCTTTAGGCACCGATAATTCAACGTCATTTACGAAAATCTTTACATTTTCAGCTTGAGTATCGGCGGCCATAGTTCAGCAAGGGTTCGCACACTACGCGCCCTTGCATAGATGGTCTTTGCCGAGTTTACCTATCTCGCCGGAATCGTTTTTCTAATTGCTTTTTTCTGACGAAGCTGATTCGTCATCGCTTGCGATAATGGCGGATCCGCTTCGTTGTTTTCGCCTTATCGGTCGAGCTAAGTGAGGATTTTGATCCAAGCGAAGGAGTTATTGGCGTAATTTGAAGCCTGTCGAACGAATCTGAACTAATAAGATATTTGCCATCTGATGTAAATCGAACTGGAGAACCCACGCTTGATTCTCCATTTAAGGTTGCCAAAATCTGAAACGTTTTTGAATTAAAAATTTCCACATTGCCATCGTAAGAGCTCACCGCAATGGCGCGACCGTCTGGACTAAAGCATGCGGTCTGAAGGTAATTCGATCCGTCCTTTAAGGTCCCAATTCGTGTCCCATTTTTCACGTCAAAAACCATCGCCGACCCGTCCCGTTCTGCCACCACCGCGCGAGTTCCGTCGGGACTAAATTCAGCATCAAGCGCACCCTGACCGCCCGGTTCTGTAAATTTACGGGCCACCTGCCCCTGGATACTATATAAAAGGCTGCTGGGAGTTAAAGTCGCAGTAAGAATTGAATTTGAAACGGGACTGAAATGAGCGCCATAAAAATTTTCTCCTTTTCCATATATTTTTTTCATCGGTTTTGTTTTATGTATGTTATAAACCGTGATGAGATCGTCCCGACCCGTGCTACATATCATGTTTCCGGTTGAATCAAAACTTAAGGCTTCGATGCCACGAATGTGAGTTCGATAACCTATGTACGCGTGACCAGTTTTTGCATTCCAAACATAGATCTGAGCACGTTCATCGCCGGATGCGATTTCCGTACCAGCGTCGTTCCAAGCTAGACCATACGCGGGCTGCTTATGCCCCAAGAAAGTATGCAGAACCTCGCCATTTGTAGCATTGTAAACTTTAACCACATTATCGTCGAAGCTCGCTACAAAACGATCCCCGGTTGGGGCCGCCGCGACTGAAAGTAGAGTGGGAGTAAAAATCGTCCTTGTAACCCCTAATGTAATTGCCAAGGGCGGTAGCTGTTTGACCGTGGCACTCTTGTGCGAGCCAGATAAGAAAAGTAGTAACGAAAGTGAAATCATATGTTCATCCTTGATGGTCAGAAATCGCATCATGCAAATCTTGACACAATGGTACGACGTATTACGTACGCCTTCCGGATCACCAAAAAAAACGATTTTTCTTAATTTGATCCGAGAATTTACACAAAACCCGCACAACTTGTAATTTTTTTTCTTTTCGGCTTAGTGACAAATTCTTCAAACTTGATGTATTGTTTGAATAGTTGACTGACATTTTATGAAAAGTTATTTTTCTAAAGAATCAGAATTTATCGACCTTTGGTCTGTTGACTACGGAGACCGCAGAGCTTCTAAGTCAATTCAAGTTCCTCATGCGTGGAATCAAGACGTTCCAATTGACTTTGAAGGTCCTGTTACTTATTCAGCCGAAATAGCCGCGCCGGTAGGTGGATCATGGCTGATTTTTCATGGTATATCCTACGCTGCGAACATTTCATTAGATGGCGTCGCTGTTGCTCGCCACGAGGGCATTTGGGACGCGTTTAGCATCCAATTACCGATTGATGGCGGAATTTGCAACATCCAAGTGGAAGTGATTAAAAATGGGGGCCAAACCTATCCCTGTAATAAGGTCCTTAGTGGGTTTATTCCATCTTTGTATCAATCGTTTGGCGGAATATTCAGGCCGGTAGAATTAGTTTCCGCTTTACAAGACCCGCTGCTGAAACTACAGAGCGTTCGAGAAAAGAGAATTTCACTAAATCGGAAGTCACTCCTCATCGACGGCGATCCATTTTTCCTGAGGGCAATCCTGCATTGGGGATGGTATCCCCACCTTGGTCATCCCAATCCGCCAGAGGCGACGATTCGAAAAGAGATTAAATCCCTCAAACAACTTGGATTTAATACTGTTAAATTTGCGATGTGGCTACCACCCCATGCATATCTTTCCATCCTTGAAAAGGAAGGCATGTTTGCCTGGATCGAACTGCCGTGGTGGTTGCCATCCCAAGACATCGATTCTTATGATCCTTGGTTAGAAGAAACGGAAAGAATTGTTCGGCAATATCGGAAGCATAGCTGCATAATCGCTTGGACCGCGGGATGCGAACTGGGCGATTCCGTTCCTTACGAAATCCGCAAAAAGCTATTTGAATTAATTTCCAGCCTCACAGGTTCGCCGTTGGTCCGCGATTCGTCTGGAGGAGCCGAAATGTTCGGTGGCGATCCCAGAGAATCGGCAACATTTTATGACTTCCATGTGTATTGCGATCTGCCATTTCTGCCTGACATCCTCGATCAATTGATTCCCGGATCAAGGCACGAACAACCCACCCTGCTTGGCGAATTTAGCGATTTCGACACCCATCGGGATTTGCCAAAACTCTATGAGGAACATCCCCCATGGGCAAGCACTTTGCCGGAATATAATGCACGGGGCGTTCGATCTCGGTGTAATTTGCCTACCGTTCTTTCAACTAGTAGGTTTGTACACGAACCTCGCGAAAACAGTCACGAAAGCTTAATGGCGCGAGCTGCTGAAAAATCAAGTTTCATAAGAAAATTTGCCCACGAAACCGTGCGAGCTCGCGAAGAAATTGGTGGCTACGTGGTTAACAGCATGCGAGATACGCCAATCACCGGATCTGGGGTTTTTGATGATTGGGAACAATCCCGAATTTCTATTGAAGAGGCCGCGATCTGGAATTCCGAATCAATTGCATTTCTGATTCCATGTCGCATCGGAGCCTTGTTAAACGGTAGCTTTAGGATGGGTTACAAGGATCCGTTTAATGTGGCATTAGGTCCGAATTTATGGTCTGGAGGCATACATTCCGAACGGAGGCTTTTTGGAGTTGGAGAGTTCTCATTACATAAGAACGGCGAAACCATTGCCAAACAAGCCATCAATCCAATTGAACTAGAAGCACTTTCGTCCTATGAAGTTGGCAAATTATTCGTCGACATCAAATCTGCTGGCACATATTCGCTTGAATTCCAATTCGCGGACGTTCGAAATCAATGGAAAATTGAAGCATTTGATATAAACGCTCCACTAGGCGTTGGTCAGGAAGCGTATCCCCTTTTTGTGGGCCCAGATTGCCTAAATTTGGTAACCCACCTTGGAGTTGCTTCGCTAAGAGGTCAGCTGCTGCCGGAGGGCGATTTACCCGCTTCTGGTTTGGTGGTCCTTTCTGCAACCGGAACTTTAGCAATGCCGTTTTGGCGATGCGGCATTGCTGAGTATCCCACCGCACTTTGCCATGATATCGGAATTGCGGATAATTGGACCCGACTTCTGGCGGCTACACCAGAATCCGTAATTGAACCGCATTGGCTTCAAAAAATGAGTCATGGGCGCAAAGTGATAACCCATATGCGCAGAATCGACACCCGTTCTTATGAGGAGCATGATCTGCTAGTCGAACTGGAAGGGGGTCTCTTTATCACAACTTTGCGACCATTTGGAGGCATCGGATCATTTGCCAGCGGCTTGAAAAATAATCCAAGCGGCATTGATTGGACTAAATCGCTCATTCGGCGGAGCTTGGCTGGCTCAAATATAAGCTAAGGAGCCGGATTGCAAGATCCTTGTCATCCGGCAAGAGTTCGCCTTCTAGCACTCGCTCGATAAGCCAATTCTTGATTTCACCGACTCTTGGTCCTCCAGCGATATTGAAAATCTGCATGATTTCTCCACCGGATAACGGACTTTTCAACTTTTCAATCGGGGTTTGAGCCGAGATTTCAAAAACTTTTCGCCGAATCGAAGCTAAATCCATCACTTTGACCCCTGGTTTGAGAGCCATTGTGTCCGCCCCGACCACTTGAAAAAAATCGTTAAGATCTTCTGCTAAATCACGAATCAATCTGCGAGCGGCTGCATCGCTGAATGATGGCGATGAGCCAAGCCGCATGTGAGCTCCTACCAATTTCGCGACCGCGCGAGCCTCGTCGGACGGTAATTTTAGTCGGAGCAAAATCTCCATTGACACTTTTGCCCCTAAACTTTCATGTCCGAAGAATCTCGTATTACCTTCGTCATCCACGAATCGTGTCGCTGGTTTGCCGATATCATGGAAAAGCACCGCCAAAACAGCTTTTTCAGTTGGCTGAAAACTCTCAAAAAGAACGTCCAAAGCCAGTAATGTGTGATCCCAAACGTCCAAGTGGTGAAATCGTCCCTGCTCAACTCCCACCAACTCGACCAATTCGGGAACAAATTGAAGAAGCAGTTCTGTTTCCAGCAAGGCGCGCATCGCTTTTGATGCGGTCGGCCGCGAAAGCATCTTTAAGAATTCATCTCGGATCCGCTCCTCGCTAATTACTTTTAATCGGTGAGCTTGATTTTTTATCGATTGATAAAGACCCGGAGCGGGTTCAAAACCAAGCTGAAACTGAAATCTTATGGTTCGAAGCATTCTTAAAGGATCGTCCGCAAATGCAACTTCAGCAGATTGAGGAGTCCGCAAAATTTTGTCTTTGATGTCTTGAAGACCCTTACCGGTTAAATCCAAGATTTCGCAAGTTGAAACCGATTTCATGAGGGCGTTGGCCGTAAAATCACGACGCATCGCATCCTCCATCAGAGTCCCCGCCGCCACTTCTGGTTTCCTACTGTTGGCCGAATAACTTTCCTTCCTTGCGGTCACAAACTCAAGCCGAATTGCGCCGACTTCGAGCATTGAAGTCTGAAATTTAGGGAATAACGTCGGATAATCCGTACCGATTCCAGATTCAAAAAGCAATCTGGCTAGTACGCCAGAATCGTGCGTGGTAACGAAATCAAGATCGTTATTGTTGCGAATTCCCAGTAGTTCGTCACGAACTGCTCCGCCAACCAGATACAAATTGCCTTGAAATGGGGTGCCGCAAATCGCTTGCCGAACATTATTTAGAAGTGTTTCCACCGCGGTATCCATTGATTTTTCCTTGACGCTCTTGCCGAATCTAAGGTAAGGTACCAAATTATGGCGATTTCAAACGAAATTGATACTTTGGCATCCCAATATGACAGCGATGGATTCTGTTTAGTTCGAAATGTTTTTAGCGGTTCCTTGCTAACCGAATTGCAAAATGATTTTGAAAGAATTGTAGATCGATTAATTTCAAGTGGCGAAGATGTTAATGCGAGATGGACCGGGGTCGAAGCTGATCGGGTGGGCGGAAGTAACACAGTAGTGCTCCACACTCATAACGTGCAGCAATATTCAGCTGCTTGGCTAAGAGCTCTAGTCGATAAGAATTTTATTCAAGCAACTAAATCGCTAATCGGCGAAGATATTATTCTTCACCATACCAAACTATTTCAAAAACCTTCTGAATTAGGCGCTCCTTTTCCTATGCATCAAGATTGGGGTTATTTTCCAACCCTTAAAGACACGATGTTAGCAGCAGTAATACACGTTTCGGACGCTACCGATGAAATGGGATGCTTGCGCGTATATCCCGGCTCTCATAAACTGGGAAGACTTAATGAAGCCATGGGAGGAGAACATCTCAAAGAATATCCACTTGAAAGCGCAACACCTGTAGAAGCTAGGGCCGGCGATGTATTATTTTTTAACTACCTAACTATTCATGGTTCTATGCCTAATAGATCAAGTGAAACTAGGAAGACAGTCCTTGTTCAAATGCATTCGGGACAAGATGAAGTAGAGGCAGGCAACGAACATCCCAATGAGCATCTCGTCTTGTCCGGATGGAATTATGGAATGAAAAGAAGTATGGCTAACACTAACAAGTAGCTTAGATTACTTCCCATTTAATTGATCCAGTATCGGGTGATCCAATCCGCTAATAGTTGGATTGACTTTGTTTCCAGACTCGTCAAATACTATAATGCTATTCTTACCCGTCTTGAGCCAGCAGCCAGGCAAATAAAGGGTTTGCTGAGGTCCGATATTCCAATATCTACCCAAGTTGTGACCGTTTACAAAAACTACACCTTTATTCCAATCTCTCATATCCAAAAATGTGTCGCCAGGATGAGTTAGATTAAAGTCTGCTCCATAAAAGGTAGGTTCGTTAGTCAATGTATGATTCCAGTTAATTTGATCTACTTTTGTAAGCGGAAATCGGTAAACGTGCCACCCAGTCAGAGTCGAATCACCCAGCGTCACTGAACCTATTATGCCTTTGTGATTGTCATTAATCCTCTCTCCATAATTGATTCGACCTTGATTTTCAACTAGGATGTCAAGGGTTGCTCCTTTTGAAGGAATCGAGACTGGAAGTGACTTTTGATGAAGCCTGTAATCTAATGTACCGATTGTTTTTCCATCCACCATTACTATCGCAAAATCACGTAGTCCATTAATCGTTAAGGCACTTTCACTACCCGACGGAAGATAAGTACGATACAATGCCAAGCCATAAGCTAGCCCCATTTGTTCGAAGTTAGGCGGGTTAACATAAGTGCCAGCCGCATTCGGAAGATTGTGAAGCAAATCGCCAGAAGACGTCAACGAAATTGGGGCAATTTTAATCGGACTTGGCATTGTCGGTACTACGGGCGGAGTAATTCCAGTGGCCTCTTGTATTGCCTGCCGATATAAATAATATTTTGGAGTCGGACGACCGGACTCATCAAGTGGTGCGTCGTAGTCGTAACTAGTAATACTTGGTTCAAGATGGTCACTATAATTTGATCCATTCATGAACGCAAAATTAGTCCCTCCAAAAAACATGTAAAGGTTAACAGAAATTCCGGCTTGAAGTAGTTTTTTGTAATCTTCTATACTCCCGCTTGATCGCACGAATGGCTCGCCCCAGTGGTCTAGCCAGCCAGGATAAAACTCTGGTACTAGATATGGTCCTCCAGGAGTATATTTGTCAACCGTTTTCTTCATATCAACGTTATCGGCACCGTTTACACCCGGTACCGTTTTCGCAATGTAATCGTTGGCCAATTGACCGCCTCCTTCGGCTAAATAAAGCGGAACATCAAAGCCTGCCGAGATTAGCTGTGACTTAATGGCTTCCATGTATTTGCGACTTCGGCCATACGATCCATACTCATTTTCAACTTGCACCATCACGATAGGTCCGTCATGTGTAATCTGATATTTTCCGAGCATCTGGCCCAGTTTGCGTATGTACTTATTTGTTTGCTCTAGATAAGGCGCATTGTCTTCCCTAAGTTTTAATCCATCTATATTCAGTAGCCAATATGGAAAGCCGCCGAATTCCCATTCCGCGCAGCAATATGGACCTGGTCGTAACATCACTCGCATCCCTTCCTGCTGGCAAAGCTGCAAAAATGCAGGGATGTCGTTCCGACCAGTGAAGTCAAATTGACCTTCCTCTGGTTCCAATGTGTTCCAAAAGATATAGCAAGCGATTGTATTCAAACCCATACTTTTCGCCATCTTTATCCGCGACAACCAGTCGGTGCGAGGAATCCTGGCAGGATGTATCTCCCCTGAAATCATCAAGAAAGGTTTGCCATTGAGTAAGAATTGGTTGTGATCAATTACAAACGATTGTGCAGATTTTTGAGCAGTTGAAATCGAACTAAATGGTGAATTCGTCGCTGAATTTGCGATCAACAAAGCTAACAAGAGGGAGGTCACTTAGTCATTTTACTACTGTGACTTTTGAAAGCGATTTGTGAGAGGGCTTCGTTTAGATCGGCGGTGGGCAACCTGCACGTTTGGTTGCGACAAACGTAAAAGGTAGTTTCGCCCTCAAGTTGTTTCATTTCTGACGTATACGGCGCGATTTGCTCAAGTTCTATGGAATTACTTAGAGTTTTTAGTAGCATATTGCAGTTTGGACCTACTTTCCGAATTTGACAGGAAGCTTCCCTTCCCAGTTCTTCGTTGGTGGCAACAATCACTAATTGAGAGTCATCCGTTCGCAATGTTTCGCCGGCCAAAAGTAGGCTGAAAAAGAGTTCCGGATAGAAGTTAACTGAAGTGGCAAATGCTTCAATTGTCGATTTCGCCAAATCAGCAAACTCGCTTCTTCCAATAAGCAAACCAAGTTGCCCGAGGGATTGCGACGCAATGCCATTTCCCGACGGAATCGCGCCATCTTCTGCGGATTTGGGACGAACGATAAGATCTGGTCCATTCTCAGCAAGAAAAAATCCGCCCCGCTCCTTGTCGATGAACAACTCAACCATTTTTTCTGCAAGCTGAATTGTGCTTTTAAGGATGTCCAATGAAAATTGACTCTGATAAACTTCAACTAAGCCAAATAAAAGAAAAGCATAATCGTCAAGACAACCTTCGATTTTCGCATTTCCATCTCTAAAAGAGTGGAGCAATTTTCCAGATTTCTCGAAACTATGCTCTATAATCTTGCGACTCACGGAGACCGCTATTTGCCCGTATCCAGGCTCTTCAAAGATATTCGATGCCCGAGCAAGTGCGGCTATCATCAACCCGTTCCAATCGGTAAGCACCGTGTCGTCTGTTGTAGGTTTAGCACGTAAACTTCTAATCTTGAGTAGTTTCTGTCTAATTTCGACGCGCTCGATATTCGCGGTTTCGTCTGGCATTGCGTTTATCAATACTGACTTTTCCTTTCCAGTAGCAACGTCATACATTTGAAAAGCAATGGGCGACAATTCAGACCCTAGGGCTTCTGAAATTTCCTCCCGATTCCACATATAGAATTTGCCTTCTTCGCCATCAGAGTCAGCGTCTTGACCACTAAAAAAGCCACAATCAGGATCGTACAGTTCAGTAGTTACATATAAGATTATTTCTCTAACTATCTCTTTCCATGGTGGACTTGGCGCGTAAATTTGAGCTTCGCAAAGGGCTAAGATCAGCATTGCCTGGTCGTAAAGCATCTTTTCAAAATGAGGAATGCGCCACTTTGCATCAGTCGAATAACGATGCAACCCATATCCGAGTTGGTCATAAATGCCTCCATTTCGCATCGCCAGTAGGGTTCTGATTGCACAGTTTTGAGCCTCCAAATCCCCGCTTCGAAAAAGAGCGACAAGGTTTTCAGGGGCCGGAAACTTTGGTGCATACCCGAATCCAGCGTTCGGTTTGTCAAAGCTATTGACTAAGTGCACGATGCCTTTCTTAAACGAATCGGCGTTGAGTGGTTCCGATTCATGACGAGAATAAAATTGTTTGAGGTCCGAGACAAGTAGCTCGCCCTGGGCTTGAAATTGAATCCTATTGGTCTTCCATCCCATAATGATCTGCCTCAGCAAGTCGCTTAAATCGGACTTAGGAAAATAAGTCCCCGCAAAAAAAGGCTTCAAATCAGGGGTCAAAAACACCGTGTTGGGCCAACCACCATGGCCCGTCCTAGATTGAGTAACCGTCATGTAAATTTGATCAACGTCCGGACGTTCTTCCCTGTCAACCTTGATTGACACAAAACCTTCGTTCAAAATGTTGGCTATTTCTCTGTCTTCGAACGATTCATGAGCCATAACATGGCACCAATGGCAAGTTGAATACCCGATGGAAAGTAAGATCGGCTTGTCTTGTGCAAGGGCTTTGCCAAATGCTTCATTTCCCCATGGGTACCAATCTACCGGGTTGTTGCGATGCTGCAACAGATAAGGAGAAGTCTCGTTCGACAAGTGGTTATGTAAAGAATCTATTTCCACTGTATCACTAGTTACGCAGCAATGCGCGTCGAACGACCAAATTTTGGCATTTTATTGGGCAAGAACCACCGTTCAACTAACATAAAAAATACCCAGCAGAAGAATAAAATTATAGGAAGTCCAAAGACTAATAGATTCCAAAATAATGGAAGACCTTCTGACACGCCTAGGATACTGATAAACCATAAGTAAACTGCTTGCAAAACTAACGCATGAACCATATATAAGCTATAAGACCATTCGCCTATCCATGTAAATAATCGAAGGCTAAGGACGCGTCTTAAGATGTTATGGTTAAGCCCTAAGTAAATCAATAATGCTGGCCCCATGTAGTCGGCAAGGATTCCAGACGCTGTCAGCTCGTGGAAGCGATGGTCCACGGTATAGCTTACAATTCCAAGTACCACAACTAAATAAATAGCCCCTTTCTTAATATTAGTGATAAACGGCGTTTCTACTGGCGTTCCACGGACGATTTCTGCGGCAACCGAACCCCAAACGAAGAGACCAATATATTCAGGACGGTAAGCGAGAACATCAGAACCCGAAAGAGGACAAACCAGCCTCAATCCAATGGAAAAGACCATTACTAAACACGCCGCACTTAACATTCCTATCCTCTTCCTGAGCAACAAATAAATTGGGAATAAGAGATAGATCTGAAACTCAATCGCAATCGTCCAAAGAGGATAGTTGATCTTAAAAGGGTGATAAAAATTGTGAACCATAAGGAAGTGCGAAACCACGTCCTTCCAGGTGTAATCGATGCTTCCAGCCATCTTTCCAATATGGTCTGTAAAGACGGTCGATATGAGAAGCATAGAAACTAAAACTACCGCGTAATAAGGCGGCAAAATACGCCAAACTCTTCGTTTGTAGAAGCCTAATACACCATCCCTAAACCAGCCGCCCGCCTTAAGCACCGGGAGCATGAGTACATAACCTGATAAGGTGATAAAAATCCCGACCGCGTAGTCACTTCTATCCAGGATGTGCTGCACCATACCGGCTCCGAAGAAGCCTGCAATTGGACGCCCTGCAGTTTGACTCATGTGTCCGAGTACAACCCATAGTGCCGCCAATGCGCGTAATCCATCTAGATGAGATACTCTGGCGACGCGTTTAGTGGAGACGGGAACATCAGGCTGCGGTTGATTCATCGGTTGATCCACTGAAGTATCGCCGCGATCCATGTTACACTTGGGAATCAATTCTAAGATTCAAATGTGGAGAATAGGGGGCTCGAACCCCTGACCCCTTCCATGCCATGGAAGTGCTCTCCCAACTGAGCTAATTCCCCATATTCGAGTCCGATCTGCTTCCCCAAAATAGTCTAATTACCAATCAAGAAGCAAACAAGAGTCTACCTGCGAGCGAAACCAGCATGCAAATCATTATTTATTTTCGGCATATTTGGCTAACTTTAGAACCCGTTTCAAAGGACCATCCAATCGTAGACCCTTGAATTCCCGAAACGGCACTAAAATCGTGAAAATACCTTGCGAATAAGGGCCAGCTTCATAAGGGGCGAAATGAAAAATCAGTCCCGTTTTTGACGCGGTAAATTGATTTGCATCCTCTGTTGGCACAGTTTTCATTTCTTTAGACCACACCCATTGGGCTCCTTTAGACTTTAATTTCGGAATCACAACCGAATTTAGTTCAGATTTATAGTCGAGTCCAGGCTCGAACAAGCTTTTAATGCTGATGCGATCCCACTTTCCTTTCAACTCCTGCCAATTGCCACACTCAAAATAAGTCAGAGAATGAGCACCACCCGTGTACTCGCTCACTTGGTTACAAATACTTACGAGCCCGGTGGCCACAAAAACCGATTTCACCGTAGCCGCATAAGTAAGAATATGATCCGGGGCCGATTTCACATATAGTTTTTGTTCGTTCACCCAACGGGTCATACCAATTAATGTTGAGTTTTTAATTGCCTCGTTAAGCGATGTTATGATGCGAAATCTCGAAAAAACATGTACGTATTGTCCGGAAACCGTCCAAAAGTCAGGTTGATTTATTTTCGAAGTCTGGATAACGTAAAGTTTTCCGACGCGTCGACGCGATTTTTTAACAGGCCGATGTCGCCCATGGATGTGCCTGTGCGGCGGGTGTCGCTTTTGAATTGGAACTGCAAGACTGCCAGCACCCACAAAAAGTAGGCAAGCCGAAAAAGTTGCGATTAGCCCACGAACGCCCACCCTCAAATTATGACAAGCTATCCAAAATTTTTAATAGGCGAAAAGCTTTAGTGGATCAAGGTCGTGAAGCAACGTTTAGCCACAAGTCAAATATCGAGACATCCGAACCTCGCCAAGAATAAACGGCGAGGAAGGTAAAGTTCAACTATGATTCCACCCAATTTTAATGAAGCGCGCTACGATGAAATGCTGTACCGCCGGTGCGGTAAAAGCGGGCTGCAGCTTCCCGCCATTTCCCTTGGCGCATGGGAAACTTACGGCGGATATAAAGGAGACGAAGTCGCAAAGGAATGCCTTTTTGGAGCGTTCGACCTGGGAATTACCCATTTTGATTTGGCCAATAATTACGGCACGCCACCAGGAAACGCCGAAGTTGTCTGCGGCAAAATTATCAAGGAAATGCCTAGGGATGAGCTCATAATTTCCAGCAAGGCAGGCTATCGCATGTGGCCGGGGCCCTATGGCGAATATGGCTCTCGAAAATACATCATCGCCTCCTGCGACCAATCTTTGAAAAGAATGGGACTGGAATATTTTGATATTTTTTACTCCCATCGCCCCGATCCCGAAACTCCCTTTGAAGAAACCATGAGCGCACTTGAATTTTTAGTGCGACGTGGAAAAGCCCTCTACGCGGGAATCAGTAGCTATTCGGCAACGCAAACCAAAGAAACTGCCGGAATCATGAAGCGGAAAGACTGGAGTCCAATAACCATTCACCAGCCGTATTACAACATGCTTTCCAGAGGAATCGAAAAAGAGTTGATTCCCGAGTGCGCCGAACTTGGTATTGGAATCATTGCTTTTTGCCCGCTGGCTTCTGGAATCCTTACCCATAAATATCTAAGCGGACAGATTCCAAAAGGTAGCCGTGGGGCCGATAAATGGGGCGACGAGTGGGTCAATCGCAGCTTAGCTGGAGAGAAACAGGAACGGATTTCCGCCTTAAATCAAATCGCCAAGAATCGAGATCAAACTCTGGCCCAAATGGCAATCGCCTGGATTCTTCGAAATCCTGAAATTACGAGCGCGCTTATAGGCGCATCCAGCCTCACCCAGATCAAAGAAAATGTTGAAAGCTTGAAAAACTTAGAATTTTCTGAAGCCGAACTTTCTGATATTGATAGGCTTACTTTGGTTTAAATTCAGGAAAATCACTAGACTTTCCACCCGCCTTCGGGAGGTACTTGCACGGCAAACAACTCGCTTGCTTCTGAAGCAGAAAGCAAAACTTCCCTCGGTCTTGGCCCATCCCGAGGACCGACTATGCCTCGCTCTTCCATCATGTCAAGTAACCGTGAGGCCCTTTGAAATCCAATCGAAAACTTTCGTTGAAGCATCGAAGTGCTGGCTTGACCTCGCTCCGCAACCCATTTTATTGATTCCTCCCAAAGTTGATCCACGTCTTCCTCATCAGGATTAGAGGGTCGCGGACCACCAACGGCCTCAGATTCAACTGGGGTGAGACTGTAAGCCGGAGGCTCCTGAGCGCGCCAGAACGAGCACACGTCGGCTATTTCTTTCTCGCTCACATAGCATCCTTGGATTCGAAGAGGCTTGCTCGCGTCAATAGGCAAAAATAACATATCCCCTTTACCAATCAGAGATTCCGCACCTTTGGTGTCAAGGATCGTGCGGGAGTCAATTTGAGAGGAGACCGTAAATGCAATTCGAGATGCCACATTGGCTTTTATTGTTCCGGTAATCACGTCCACGCTTGGCCTTTGGGTTGCAATCACAAGATGGATTCCGGTAGCGCGCGCAAGTTGAGCCAGACGACAAATCGATGTTTCAACTTCTGCAGCCGATTGAATCATAAGGTCAGCAAGTTCGTCAATGATCACAACTACATAAGGCATACGATCTTGAAATGTTGCTTTTGCGTTCCATCCGTCTATGTTTCGTACACCAACTTCGCTAAATCGATCATAGCGATGGTCCATTTCCCTCCAAACGGCTCTCAAAACTCCGGGAGCCTCCTTCACATCTTTGATAACCGGGCACATTAAATGAGGGATTTGGTCAAAAAGATTAAGTTCCACCCGCTTCGGATCAATCATCACGAGCCGCAAATCTTTAGGCGTATTTCGCATCAAAAGGCTGGTGATAATGGTGCAAAGACCGATCGACTTACCCGAATTGGTGGCCCCGCCAATGAGCAAATGAGGCATTTTAGTAAGATCAGCGTATCGATTCATGCCGCTGACATCTTTTCCGAGGGCAATCGCAAGTCTTGAAGGATGATCTAGAAATTCATTCGATTCACACAGCTCCCGTAAAAATACTGAAGACGGTTGTGAATTTGGGACCTCAACTCCAATCGCCGCTTTGCCTGGAATTGGAGCTTCTACGCGCACATGGCTCGCCGCTAAATCCATTGCAATGTTATCGGCAAGAGCCGTGATCCGTGCCACTCTAATCCCTGGACCAAGTTGAATTTCATATCGAGTAATTGTGGGTCCATTGGCTACCTCGACCACGTTCGCATCAATGCCAAACTGCTCTAAGGTTCCTTCCAAGGTCTCAATGTTTCGCTGCATTTCTTGCTTAGAGCGCTGAGATTTTGCCGCTGGTTCGGATAATAAAGACAGTGGTGGAAGTTGATATCCCTCCTTCGGAACGCTGATTTCGGTTGAAAGCGATGCTGGGGACGCCCCTTCTTTGCCAAACTTGACCGGTTGCCGAGGCAGCGATTTTTCCCCACTTTCGGCATGTTTACCGTCTCGATCCGGCTCATAATCTTGATCTGAGTCATCAACAAACTTTGGTTTTTGGAAACTTTTAGGCTGCAAATCTTCCAGCTTCGATCGTCTTGGTCGCAGGTTCAAATGGCGAATAGGTATGTCGATGCATAAAATAGTAGCAATGAGGAATAAAACGACGATCCCCACAATTTTGCCGCTACCTAAAAGCATTGTAAGGGCCCAAGCGGTTACAGCTCCTACGTAGCCGCCCGAGATGGGGATTACATTAGGGTCAAAAAAATCACCTTGCAATGTTTGAGACATGGACGCGGCCAAGGTAATTATCCCTAACGCCAGACCCCATGCGATTCGCCTTAGTCCATCGGGTCTTTTCCCAGCAATTGAAATTGCACCGATTACCGTAAAAAAAATTGGAAATGCAAAGGCGACTTTTCCCAGAAAGTTTCGCAAAATGCCGGACGCAAAATGACCAAAAACTCCGCTATCCTGAGTAACTAAAGAAATAAATGTTAGAATTGCAAAGCCGATCAAAACCACGCCGATTACGTCCAACCTGCGGTGATTTGTCGTACGAACAACTGCTCTTGTGTGCCTCACAGTCGGCGGAGCCGTTTTTAGACCCAAGTAATTCTCATCCCTATTTACCTCGCTTAAATCGCCTGATCCTTGGCAACTAACTGCATTATATCGCTTTGAAATTGATTTTGTATTACTGATGAACGAATTAATCAATTTACTGGCTGAAAATCCACTTCTACTTTTGTTTTCTGTGTGCGCAATCGGCTACGCGCTTGGTGCTATTCCGATTGGTAAGCGAAAATCAAAACTGGGGCCTGCGATGATCCTATTCGTAGGATTGTTTGCGGGCGCGCTAGATCCACGCCTCAGTCTGCCCAGCATCGTAGATGCAATCGGCCTTGTGCTCTTAATGTACACGGTGGGGCTGCAAGCATCCGCCGGATTCTTCAGTGCCTTCTCCAAGCGTGGGCTTAAAGAGTTAGTGTGTGCCATTCTCACGATTTGTATCGCCCTAGTCTTGACCATTATTGCAGTTCATTGGATATCTGGGACTGGCGGCTTCAAAAGTGCGATATTTGCCGGTGTCCTCTCTAATGCAACCGGGCTTGCTGAGATCGTTGATTTGGTAACCGGAAGCGGAGGTAAAGGCGCTACTTTGCAAGCACCGGTCGTGGCTTTTTCGTTAACTTTCCCGCTAAGCATTGTAGTTCCAATGCTCGTAATTGTTCTGTTCCAAAAATTTTCAAAAATCGACCTGAGGAAGGAAGCCCAACAAGATTCTCAATATCAACTATCTCAACAGACTCTTGAAACAATAGCAATTAAAATTTCTAATCCAGAAGCCTTCGGCAAAAACTTGGAATATTACGAAAAGAAGAACCATTTCCAAGTTGCTTATGGAGGTCTGCGTCGTGGCGACAAGTACGTTCTAGCCACCGGAAGTATTATCTTACAAGCCGGTGACGTGATCGAAGCGGTTGGCAACCAAACTGCTTTAGATAATCTTACAAAAGAGCTTGGTGAGAAGGACCCAAGTATATATAATCCAGATTATGAATCGCATAGAGTTTTTGTTTCGCGGCGCAGCGTAGTCGGCATCACACTAGACCGATTACATCTAATCCGATCTTATGGATTTAAAGTCATGCGGGTAAGGCGTGGAGACGTTGAGTTCGTACCCGACCCCCACACCAAACTTGAGTTGGGCGATAGGTTACGGGTCATTGCCATTAGTCATCGCACTTCCCAAATAGCTAAAGTGTTCGGTGACAGCATCGCCGCAGTGAGTGAAATCGACTATCTTTCATTCGGTTTAGGCATAGCTGTTGGAATCTCTATTGGTCTCGTACCATTTCCATGTCCCGGAGGGAACGTCTTGCGATTAGGTGCAGCAGGAGGTCCGTTAATAGCGGGACTAATCCTAGGCAAACTAGACCGCACAGAATTTTTAGTGTGGCAACTCCCTTACTCAATTAATAAATTACTTCAGCAATTAGGCATCGTTCTGTTTTCGGTCGGAATAGGTACAAGGTCAGGCCATGCTTTTTATCAATCGCTCATTCACGGAAATGGGTTTGAAGTTATTGGAATTGCGGCGCTACTAGCCCTTCTAACTGGACTATTCGCTCTTCTAATTACTGTGAAGGTATTCAAGATATCATTGAATCGTGCCCTCGGCGTCTATTCAGGTGCTCTCACTCAACCTATTGTATTAGCCTTTACCGAAAGCTTTTCCGGAAATGAAATATCCGCGACCCCGTATTCATCGCTATTTCCATTTTGCATAATCATTAAGATATTAAGCTGCGAATTGCTATACACATTGCTAAGGTAGCTCTTGGTGTAGTTAGTTAGTGACTTTCCAATTCACCTTTAAAACCGCGCCGCCATCTTCTTGGCAATACTCGATTTTAAGCTCGTGGACGCCTGCATCAACTGGGGTTATCGATTGGTCGCTTTTTGCCCCATGATGGTTCCAATCATCAATGACTAGCTGACCATCTATGTATGCCCTCAGCCCGTCGTCAGAGATTGTATTGAACTGTAACCTCCCGGCAGGAATCTTGACTTTCGTGGTTGCAGCCATGGCGAAATCCGTAACCGGCACTACGTTAGGAATCGGGCTTCTTCCCGAATAGTCCGCGTCCAATTTATAAGCAACGGTATGAGCTAACGGCTTAGATGCAAATAGATTAGTCCAGCCGGATATATCGGTATACGCTAATAGATTAGGCTTATCCCAACGATACCAGTTTTGCTGCCACTTACAAGCAGTTAACTGACCTGAATAGCTTTCGGATTTCTTTGTATGAGTGTCGCTTGCGGTAACGCGATAATTTGTGATGCCACCTATGTTTGACGTCGGCACCATAGCGCGAACTACCGATAAGTGCGGATCGGTACTATTAACGAAGCTCAAAGTGCCAGGCACTTGTAGCTCTACTCCGTCTCTTAACAAGTAAAATTGCATTGTAGAATCATCTAATTGGCTTACGGCAAACAAATGGCCTCGGAAATCGTAAGGCGCATAATCACCCGGTCGTAGCCATTCAACTCCTTTTGGACCAGTGCCATTTTCATACATGATAAATCCAGGCGGCTCAGAAGCATCAAGATTCGCAACTAAGCTTTTAAAATTTAGGGCTTGTTCTGCAACCAAGGTTTGATCTGGCGCCGGAGCAGCTAAGGAGGTTACTCCATAAGTTTTAATGGCTTGTCTATCGGCGTTATAGTCCGTTCCAGTGGCTTTGCTAAAAACGATTCCGTCGGTAGGAGTAATTTGATTATTAAACAGTTCTTCATTGATTGCCGGTTTCTGCGCATCGGCGGCCCCTCCATCTGACCAAAAATGGATTTGATCGCCACCGTTACCCGATACTGCATTAAGTTCAATTTGATTTCGCGCGCCCTGGCCTCCGGCAATGCCGTCGTGAACATTGTTTACTATTTGGCAGCCCGAAATCAATGTGTTATTCGAAAAGCCTATCCAGAATCCGTACTGCGAATTAGTCGCTTTGTTATCAATATAATCGTTGTACTGAGAAAAGGTCGATTCAAATGCATTTGCGGTGGAATAACTACCATCGCAATCGATAACCTTATTACTATCACACCCTCCTGCAAAATGAAATGTCTTGTCAATATCACTGAAGCCGCCATTCACTGAGTCGGTCAAGAAGAATCCATCTCCCGAATGAGTAAATGAATCTTTGTAAAACAAGTTCTCATTAGAACTATCCGCTAGTGCAACCCCAGCAGAATCACCGCCCCAGCCTCCAGCCCAAGGACGATTACAAAAATCAGCTAAATCAAAAGTTAACTCATTATTTGAACTTGACCAAAGCCCGATGCCCCATCCAGAATTAAACGAAAAATCACAGTCGCTAACTGAATTGTAATTACTGTCAATCATTAACAATCCGTTCTGGCTTTCACACGCACGCACGTGGCTTAGCAGGCAATTATTTGAATTCTCCAGCCAAACACCGGAGCCGTAAGATTTCCAAGCATTCAAATTGCGCAAGTCTAGAAATTCATTAATCGGCACGCCTTGTTTTGCAATCGCGATTGTTCGGGAAAAGCTCGCATCGCAATTCAATAGCTTAATATGAGTTGAGTTTCGAACGACGATATTAAAGCGATAACCATAGACGTTAGCATTTTTGATAGTCACATCATTACACCCTTCCACCAACAAGCCAACACCTACTTGGTCTTCAAGCCCAGCGCTAACCGAACGGTCACCCGCAATCGTAGCCTTTTGGAAATCGATAGTTAAGTGTGATCCGTGTATTGTAACTGCAGAGGCGTTATCTGGTACTGGTCTTAGATAAACCCCCTTCTTAACCAGTTCAGATGTTGAAATAATACAGCTGGGATCAAGTACCTGACTGGAAAGTTGACTCTTAGTTTGTCCGATAGGTAATAGTATTAGTAGTGCTGTCAAATACGATAGCATACCAGTAGCTTACCCGCATTGGCGACTAATAGGAACGATCTGCTTCTCTGCGACTTAAGTTTAAGGCTAAACCAATTGAGGACATGCATAACCACATTGCCGTTCCTCCATAACTCATAAACGGTAACCACAGACCTATAACCGGCAATAACTTAGTTACCATCAATAAGTTAACAAAAGTATGGAAGCTTAACATGGAAAGCAATCCAATGCCAATCATCCTATAATATACATCTGACGAATGAACGGTTAGTAGCCATAATCTATAAAATAGTAACCCATAACTAAATACCAATAAGATGCTACCTACTAGCCCTAGTTCTTCCCCTAAAACCGTAAATATAAAATCCGTTTGTTGCTCAGGTATATAGGGTCCCTCGCTTCCTTTACCAAACCCATCCCCGGTTACTCCCCCCACGCCTAGAGCAATCATTGCCCTTGTCGTTTGATAGTCGCTACCTTTGTTCGATCCGCCATCAATAAATGCATCTAGTCTCTTCTCGTGATAACCATGAATAAGACCGGGCATTAATTTAGGTGACATTATTCCAACGCCCAGCACTAATACCGCTACCACCAGCGCCCCGATTAGGAATTTCCACGGTACTCCAGCTATTGCAGAAATAGCAAACCACACAAATGCTAGCACCATTGTTGCACCCAGATGGGGCTGCTTGATAATCAAAATCATTGGGATTAGGACATGAACCAAACCGATGAAAAAAGTGGAGGGCTTTTCGATGGAATCGACACGTATTGCATAGAAGGAAGCCAGGGTTAAGATAATAAACAACTTTGCAAGTTCGCTCGGTTGAATTTCCAGCGGTCCAAGATTTATCCACCGTTCAGATCCGTTAACGCTTGTCCCCATTTTAAGTACGGCAATTAGCCCCAGTAGGTTTATTACGTAAAGTACATTTGCTACCCTTATCCAGAACTTTGGATTGATTAGATAAAGTGCTATCGCCGGAATAAATCCCAGGGTCAGGTTTAGTATTTGCTTTCTGAAAAAGATGAAACTGCCCACGTGCGAGCCTTGACTATATAAAGAGGTCAGCCCAAATAAAGTCAGGATTATCGTCGCAGCTAATAGATAATAATCAATCGAAGTCTGACTTTTTAATCGCCTCTTCGAGCCTAAAACCGCCATCATGTCAAGGCGCGCTTGCTCAGGACCTTCGTCCTATTGTCCAACGTTGGAAATGTCCGAACCAGTTCCAGGTTTGAAGTCAATTAAGGTTTGAGTGTGATCAATTTTAGTACTTCCGGCCGTGCCCGTCTCAACGAAACTAACAAGTCCTATTCCTTTCGCATAGGTAGCAACTTGATGCACATTTAAGCCCTTCGTTCCGCCAGCAGTGGCGTCCATACTAAGCACAATGGTGTCTCGCAGTTTCCCGAATAACTTCTCCGCAGTTCCAGGCTCTGAATGAGCATTTATATGAATCTCGTCGGTGGAATAAGGCGACACTGCACCCGCAAAATAATCCCAATTTAATGATCCGCCGATCATTAAAATCTTCCGCTCAACTATCTCATCTGATGGTCCTTTACCGATGAGATAAACCGAGTTGCCCGTTACCCGATAAGAAAGTTCACCGATAACTTCACCGTTAATAGTTTGCTTGATTACGCCATAGGGCTTTTCGTCGCCCTGAATTTTTGGCACCGTGACGATGTCTACGATGGTGCTCTGGCTACCTGAATCCTGATAAGTCCATGTGGTTCCAGGTATTAGCGGGAAAAAATTACTAGCACTAGTAAAAGGTAAAAGAGAGATTGCTGCAACTAAATAAATCATAATTAATTACTCACCTTTGCTTGCCAGGCGAATAAATATAGTGACAGCTTTTTTCCCTTTGGGCTTTAGTGTTTCTTCATAGAACACCATGCCCAATCCTTTCGCATAATAAGTTTTTGAAATTGTAGTGGCTCTCACTTTACCGAGTGCTACCGTGCCGCGTCCTTCCACTAACAAGACGTTCATTGGACCCATAGAAGTTGAGAGTTGTTTCTTGCCAATGACCTTGTTCGTCAAATGTTCCCTGACGACTCCTTTAGCTGTGGTTAGAACCATATTTCGTGACCAAGTCTTTCCTTTGTGCAGATCATTAGGTAAATCCAATACCGGCGCTTTGAGTGTTCCCAATGAATTTCCTAGGTCGTAAACCCCGTTCGTACGAAGTCGAACCATATCGTTGCCAAACATATCCCCAAAATTTCCAGAGCGCTGAATCGTGAACAATGCCGACGTTGGACCTACTTTTGTCAAAACTGCCTGAGAACTACCAGCGGAATTGATTTTTTGACTCCGATTATCTAGTTGAAAGGCAAGCGATTTCCCAGCCAGGCCATAGTAGCTGTACGCTGGTCCTTTCAATTCTTTAGGCAACGCGTTCACCGTTAAAGTTGTAGGAGTCGCGTGGTTTCCGTCCGCACTATTCGTCACATCCGAAGGCACTGTGCCCGATGTACGGGTGCTTGATGCGTTAGACATGGATTCCCCTCCTGGCGCCTTTTTGCAGCCAAGGCTAATTGCGGCAAAACATCCGATTGTTACCGCTAATTTGATGAACTGTACTGGACGTGATTTCATGACTGTTTTATGGTTCGGTTTTTTAACTCTAATAAATTATGGAACTCTTTGCCTTGATAGTGAATAACAATGGAATACCTGACAATTCCTGAACCCGGCTTAAGAAACAGAGTTGCTTCAGCAACGCTCGGATGCTTATTCCAATAAAATGCTGTGCTCGATACTATTGGAACAGCTTCCATAGGCCCGAGTCCGGTGTCAACTAATTGAACATGTCCAACCGTATTCACGATCTTCATGAATCCGATCTGACCGCTAGGGGTTTGCCCGGTTCCAATCCAGTTGGTCCGATTTCCCTCGCGCAATGGCAAAACCGCCAGAACTTGTTTTGGAGCGTACCGAACTCCTTTTACTCCTTCTGAAAGTTGAATGAGCTGATTGGAACTTATGATCCAAGTTTGAAGATCCTTAGCGATGCTCTCTTCTGCTAATTTTAATTTTGCTTCCGTGCCCGCTGTTGTTTGATTAACCGATACGACTTGCAGCACTACTGGAGTAGGCAATGAACTGGGACCGTTCCCTACGCTCGAATAAGAATTATATGTCCACTGATCTCCTACGTCGACCGGGAAAATAGGTCCGGTTCCGAGCGCAGTCAGCGGATCCAAGCTTTGGCCTGAAGCCGGACCCCCGCTGGGATTATTCGTCTCAGCTTGACCCGAAGCAGATGGATTACTTGCGGGGTTACAACCAGAAACTAAAAAAAACCCAAGTGCCAAAACAGTTCCCCAGGCGGACCTCACGAAACCCCTTTCGCCTTGTTTATGTTGGATATGGCATCTTGAACTAGTTGTTCATCCTGCATTTGGGTCACCGAAATTTGTTCGGTCATCAATTCGTGACTTATCTTAGGCGCCGCAATTGCAATGCCATCCGACATGAGCAAAAGCTGAGCATTTGGGTGCTCAATAGAATATTTCCAAAGCCGCAGTCTGCCATTGTTAGTCACGTCTAGGTTCAATGTATACATTGGTTTGCCGTTCAGATCTTCTTCGCCTTCCTCGGCTTTTCTAACTTGGGAGTCTGAAATAACAATTGTTGCTGCGTTAAGTAAGTCCTTGGCTTTTTGGGCAAATGGTCGCGTAGTATCCGGAGATATTAGTGCTTCCAACGCACCTCGAATATCTTGTTTACTGCCAGATCCATTCCTGGTCTTCTCTGCCCACTTGGAGTAGTAAATTGATCGCTGATCAATTGTTGGGCTGCCATGGTCGTTAAAATCTTGAAGTGCCGATTTAACCAATTCCGGCATGAAAGGAAATTGAAGCCTGGCCTGAACCGTTTTCAGAGTATCGCCAGCTTGGATTTGAATCGGACACGGAACGTCCACAACAATCCCGTTTTCGAATCCTACTAAGTTAAGAGCAGTAACGGGAGATCCATCCAAATTCACATCCAAAGCGGTAACTAATTTTGGAAGCAATACTGGATCGCCTCCCAAAGCCTTCTCTATATCCTCGGCTTTCCAAACGATGCGCCGGATTGGCCACGATTCATTCGGACTAAGCCCATTCAAATCCATGATAAACTGGCTCACCTCATCCGCATTGCCGGTCATAGCGCCGAGCATTGAACGTATCGGTAAAGGCTTAAGCTTCTGATCGGGCCCATTGCCCCCAATGCCTAAATTGCTTGAACTTGCCTCAAACTTATCCCCTCCCGCCTGAACAACGGTGGCAATTTGGTTGCTCACCAAAATCTTGTAGCCCGCATCCAGATTTATCGCCACGATATTTACTCTGCCCGGCACAATCGCTGGAAAATTATGATCTATGACCCATGCCTCAACGCCAAACCGCCATATTCCCCATAAAACTGCGCAGATCACTATGAATCCAAGCGCGATTCTGGTCGCGCCCCTGGGTCTATATCTTTTTCGTTTAATAAATGCAGGAGCAACTTGAGAGTGCATCACGATTATCAATAGGAACGCTTCGGGGAGCTAAGCCGTTCCGACAATCTTGGAGTTTACCGCTTTGAGGCTATTTCAACAATTACGGCATCTAGTCTGAAGGCGAAGCTGCTTGGAATAATTTGCCCGCATAAACAATAAGTAACGCCGAAATTCCAGAGTTGACTATGGCTCCTACTATGCCGCCTAACAACGCCATATGAACCGCAAGATATATCAATACCATTAAACCCGCTCCCGGCAGACTCACGAGTGCTGTCCCGAGCATCCATGTATAACCTCTGAAAGCACGTTGAGTAGCGTCGCCCACGTCCGGGAAAATAAGTACAGCTATCATCAAAGCCGACAGGAGTAAAACCGCTAGCGAAGGCATATAAAATATAAATCCGATTACTATTGGCGCAAGGGTAGGTCTCATAATCATTATAATAATTGAAGAAATCGGACTCGCTATTGACGGGATCCAAGACCTTGAAAGTAGTTCCGCTAGTACTAACATTGAAGACGAAAATGGCAATGGCTTTAGCAGATCAGTCTGTTTCAAAAAGATCGACAGACTTATTTGCTGAACCGCGACGCTCATAAATACACCGATGCCCTGAGTAAACAACAGAAAAGCCCCTAACACTTCAGTCGACACATATTGATCATGATTGCCGAATATGAGAACTGGAAATATGCCGTATCCGACCGCAACTAATAGAACTAAGAATTTCGCGGCTCGCATCTGCCTGGGAGCAAGTACTAATTCTCGCCAAATTAAGCTACCTATTCCTTGTACCCTCCAGGACATGAGCCGCTTATTTGATTTATACTTAATGTTCTTTTGGATTATGCGATCACGAATCAGCCCGCTATAATCTCCCGATCGAAGACTGGTCTGGCGCTTTAACTGCTTGCTGCCCCTACTTGACGCAATATCATAGAGCCAACCCGAATTCTGATATGCGACAAAAAATCCTGCTGCGATTAGCCCTATAACAGCAACAAGCCCGATGATCCCAAACGCATATCCAAGCACCGGGCTCGCAACGAACAAATATGAAAAATAAGCAGGGAACATCATCAACTCTAACCACGGGTCGTGGCCCAAATCAACGAAGCCTTGAAGCGAACTATCGCTAAATATTTTTAAGGCAATTACTGCAACTATTAAAATCACATAGCTAATCCTGGTGTAATCGGCTACCTTTTCCCAATGAATTGATTTTGGAGCATCCCTCAAGACGGTTAGGTTATAAACATATCCCCAAGAAGTAAACGTTAAGTTGACTAAAATCCAGCCAACTATTAAGCGCGCTCCTACCCGTACAAGTACCGATTGGTGAGGCATACTAGCACTCACAACTAAGAAGACAAAAGCAAAGAATATCTGGAATGTGAAAGTAGCAACGAAATCCCTAATAACTCGCGCGGTCATTACTACTTTAACCGGCACTGGCGTCGGAAATAACATCTCAATGTCAGCCGATTTTAATGTCCGATTGTAAGAACCGATTAGCATCAAGCTTATCGTGCCTATTATTAGATAAAACCCGAAAACCACCGCTTCAATTTCCGAGCTAGTAATATGGATTTTCGATTCTATATTTGCGGCACGGCCTTGCGAAGCCGCATAGAAAAAAGGTCTGATTATCGCAAATATTAAATAGAGAGAAAAGAAAATAAGCGTAATCAGGCGCTTGGGAGAAGTCAGTGCTCTCCTAATACCATTCTTAAAACTATTTATCCACAAAAACCAAACCGCGTTCATCTATTACAACCCCCTTTTCCAAACTGCTTCTATGAGCACAAAAACATCCAGCATCTATTTGGATACAAGCCGGGGCTGACTGGCCCCTTCTTCAGTCAAAGCCAAGAACACATCTTCAAGCGACCTATTTGCCATACCCTCCATAGTTCGAAGCTCGTCCAAAGTTCCCGATGCCACTAGTCTGCCCTTCGACATGATCACGACCCGATCACATAGTTTTTCGGCGGTGTCGAGCAAGTGAGTTGAAATGAGAATCGCCGCATTTTTATCTCTCAATCTGCCCAATTCCAGCTTGAACTCATGAACGCCAGCAGGGTCAATCCCGATCATGGGTTCATCAAATAAAAACACGTTTGCCTCATGGATCAGTGCACAGGCAACTGCCAGCTTCTGCCTCATTCCCTTACTCAGGGTGGCAACAAGTTCATTCTTTTTCTCCAAAAGATCATATCTATCTAGAATCTCGTTGCCTACGTTTTCGTAATAATCCAGCTTCGAAAAGCACATCGCAATAAACCGCAAATGCTCGTCGACCGTCAAAAGATCGTAAAGTGCAGGCACTTCAGGCACAAATGCAAGCCCCGCTTTGGCTTTGGCCTGATCCGTAACCACGTCGAATCCATTAATCACAACCCTGCCGTCAGTCGGACGCAAGATTCCGCACATGCACCGTAAGGTGGTGGTTTTTCCAGCTCCGTTAGGACCGATTAGTCCAACAATCTGACCAGGCATAATCGCCAAATCCAAATGGTCAACCGCGACGAATCGCTTAAACTGTTTTGTGAGACCGAAGGCTTGTAGCACTCCACTATTATATGCTGAACTCGAACAATGTAATATGTAGCCTTATGGAGAGCAATTAGCTTTTTTCTAAATGCCGGTACAAGATCGCGCCCAAGCCGTAGTCAATGAAGTCCGAAAAGCCATATCGGGTCAGGAAACGGTTATCGCCCAAGTTCTCATCGCTATTCTAGCCGGAGGGCATGTGCTCCTTGAAGGAGTGCCTGGCGTTGCTAAGACCCTTCTTGTAAGGAGTATCGCAAAAGCCACCAATCTTGGTTACGGGCGAATTCAATTTACACCAGATCTAATGCCCAGCGACATTCTAGGAACCAGTGTATTCAATCCGCGAACCACCGAATTTGAACTTCGAAAAGGTCCATTATTTGTAAGTATTCTCTTGGCGGATGAAATCAATCGCACACCACCAAAGACGCAAGCCGCTCTTCTTGAAGCAATGGAGGAGCGTCATGCGACAATTGAAGGCGAGCAACTTTCCCTGCCAAGTCCGTTCCTAGTCTTTGCGACCCAGAATCCGATTGATTTTGAAGGAACCTATCCACTGCCAGAAGCACAGCAAGATCGATTTCTGTTGAAAATAATTGTGGGCTATCCTACAGAATCCGCCGAAGTTGAGGTCCTCCGAAGGCATCACGCCGGATTTAAACCGCAAAATCTTGATGAAGCTGGCATCCAGCCTGTTTTAGATGCGAACGAACTTGCAGAGCTTCAAAAAGAAGTCGTCGCCACCACGGTTGAAGATAAAATTTTTGATTACATTTATCGGTTAGTTCAGGCAACTCGAAAATCAAATGAAATCCAAGTTGGAGCTTCACCACGAGCCGGAATAGCGATGCTAAACGCCTCTAAAGCCCAAGCCCGATTGAGAGGCAGGGATTTTGTAATCCCCGACGACGTCAAAGAACTTGCTCTACCGATTTTGCGCCACCGCGTGCTCTTGAGACCCGAAGCAGAAGTTGAAGGACTCACTACAGATCAAGTGATTTCAAGGCTTGTAAATGCAGAAGCGGTTCCGAGATAATTTTTTTAACGTCTAAAAAATAATGAACTTAGGTGTCCTAACATTTATTGCGGCTCTCGCCCAAGGCGGTTTTATCCCAAATATCCCCGCGCAATACCATCCAATCGTGCCCAGTCCCAACGATATCGTGGCAAGAGTCAATGGCCAGCCAATTTACGCAAAAGACGTTGAGCCATACCTTTGGGAGTGGCGAGGTCCGGAAGCGACCGAAGAACTGATTTCACTCGCACTTGTTCAATCGGCTGCTAAAAAAGCCGGAATCGAGGCGACCCCACCGGAAATCGAATTGCGTCTTGAGCAAGACATTCAGACCGAAGCCGATCAAAAGAAAAAGGATCCAAATGATCATTATCCTAACCTTTCGGCACAGCAAACTCTGGAAGCCCAAGGATTTCCGATGTCTCGGCTTTATTTGAGGGCAGAGCTTGAAGTATTGATCGACGACCTTTCACTTAAAGGTTTCCAACCAGGCGACTTTGTAAAAGTTTCAACCATGGTTTTTCCCGAAAAAGACGCGACCGCACCTAGCGTGAGCGTAGCCGAAAATCAAGCGACTATAGCTTACAAGAGCTTGAAAAAAGGGGTTGGATGGGTGTCAGTTTTAAGAACAACCAATCCTAGCCAAACCGAATTAGCTTCGAGTGGAATGCTAGGCTGGAGAAGAATTTCAATATTCCCGGCTGTTCTCCAAACCGCCTTGAAAACTGGAAAAACTGGGGACGTGACCTTGCCCGTTCAAACCCCAAATGGATTCCAAATTTTTAAAATTGATGCTTTCGGAGCAACTGCCTCTGGAGCCGACCTCAAAGAGTTGAAAACCGGGTATGCCCAGGCAAACCAACAGCAAATTGTTGCAAATCTGCAGCAGAATTCAAAAGTGGAGAGGTTCCCTGCGAAAGAGCCGGGCAATAACAATCCGGTTGGCAATTCAGGATCCAGTGGCAGTGGGAAATAGTGAGCCAGGGCATCCCTGCCCATCTTAGTGTTACGCCTCATCCGTATGGCGACTCACCTATATTATACGTCTGACCACCAAAAATGTTTCATATTAAGTGACATTCTTAAGCAAACTATTACGCCGATTAATCTTAATTTTTTTGGTGAATCGCCACGCCCAGAAGGTTTACTTTGAGCTCGAAACTTAACTGGCTGGCCTTACTTAGCGCGGTCTTGAGTTTGCTCGCGTTTTCGCCCATAAATTATCGCCTGCTTTGCCTGATAGCATTAATGCCCTGGTTCTTTGGTCTGTCCAGAGCCACTCCTAAAGAAGGCTGGGTTTCCGGCTATGTTTATGGGTTCTTTTTTCTCCTCGGGCAAGTTTCGTTTATCGAGCAACTAGTTGGTCACTGGACGGGCTCGCCTATTCTTGGTTGCATTCCCTGGATTTTAGGCACCCTCGTCGGTAGTTTTTATTTCGCAATTTTCGGATGGATGGCCGCCCGACTCTTTCAACGCGGCTGGGTTTTTTGGGTACCAGTTGCCTGGACTGGAATGGAAGTTTTCCGTTCTTATTTTCCAGTACTTGCATTTCCTTGGGGGCTCATCGGCACCCCACTATCCGCATTTCCATCTTGGGTCGGTGCCGCTCATTTCATATCCCTTTATGGAATTGGAACTTGGATTGCGACATTGGCCCTCCTCCCTCCTATCATTCAGCGAGATCTAAAATTCAGCAAAGGCGTGGTCGCCATTATTGTTTTATTTCCATGCTTTTCAGTTGCTCGAAAACTTCAATCTGCACCGCAAAATTATTTCTTAATCAGCACTGCTCAACTCGGAGTAGATTCTGGATTTGGCGATCCCGCAATCACAAGACCGCAATTACAAAAAGCTGCTGGGAGAGCCGAAATAACCGCTATAAATGCTCACTCAGATTTGTTGGTGCTACCCGAAGCCACGACATTTATTCCTTACGCCAGCGCCCCAACCCCAGGCTTTCCCGTTTATCCCGACATGCCAATCATTTTCGGCGCACAACGTGGAACCGGTCCGGTTTATGAATCTGCCTTTGGATTTGACGGGAAATGGAGTTTTCTCGACAAGACCAGACTCGTCCTTTTCGGAGAATTTGTACCAGGTCGTAGCTGGATCCCTTACCCAGATGCCTTCAAATTGCCTTCTGGCGATATTACAACTGGCTCGACCTTGAAATCGCTTAGGGTAGGAAAATTCCAGGTTGGTCCCGTCATTTGTTTCGAAGGATTATTCCCCGACATCGCCTGGAGGCAAGCCGATGCCCATGCCCAAATCATTGCGGTAATGTCCGAGGAAGATTGGTTCATAGGATCCGATGCTCTGGGTCAATTGCGAGACGCCAGCATTTGGAGATCAATTGAAACTGGTTTGCCTGTAATCAGATCTTCAACCACTGGCTACACCCTCATAACCGATTCCTTTGGCAACGTGATTGCCAGTGCTCCCATTTCGAAAGAAGCCACCATTACTGCAAGCGTGCCAGTTCCCCAAAATCCGCCGCGCCCTTATTGGCTATTTATTCTTCCCATCGGATCCCTTATCCTCGGATTGGGAGCCGGATTTTGGCCCATTCGAAAGGGCATGTAAATTTTTAGTCGCGATTTGGAACAAAAATTGCGATAGCTAAGGCGATATGGAATCGTCACAAACGGATTTGGGTACTTTCAAACCGGAATTCACAATCGATAGCATCGATGCAGACCACAGAATTACCGATCCTTCGGAAATCGAATTTCTGGGGAACAACGTAATGGGCTGGAAGTTAAGCACTGACAGCATTGCTAATCGAATCGAAAAAGGATATGCGAAATTCGTGGTTTTCGATAAGATGCAACGGAAAATGCTGGATGTAACCGTTCTTACATCAAAAGAAGGAAAAAGAATACTTCGCGCCATATCTGGCAATCGAACTTTCGATACTCTTCTTGGTCTTCCCAGATGCAGCCATTGCCGTCTAATTGATTAGTCCTAGTAAAATTGCTGTTTTTTTCAAGAATTCAATTCCTCTAGTCAGATTCGCACCAAACCTTGCCAATAATTATGTAGATTCGTTCCTCTTTGGAGGCGAATTCCGAGTTAAACCAGGATACATTATCGTGACGGAACTTGAAATTAATAGTGCGGTTTACCCATACGGAGATTGCAGCCCAGCTGAAATCGAATTTCTGGGCAACCTCATTTTAGGCTGGAAACTCAGCAAAGACAGCGTTATCAGGAGGATTGAAAACTCCCATAACTCCTTCGTTGCGTATGACCACATGCGTCAAAAAATGCTTCAGATAGTGGTTGTGAAATCCGCTGAAGGTAATAAGGGATTGGCCACCTTTGACGCAGGCAGAACCTGGAATACATTGCATGGGTTGCCAAAATGCGATAAGTGCACCCTTATCGACTAGCGCACTAAACATAAACTCTTGCATCAATTCATAATTACTTCATGCAAAAGCAATTATGTGTTCGGCTTTTTGTATTTCTTGTAACAGTCACATCCGTTCAATTTGCCTTATCGAGAGCCCAAGACCTTTCAAAACAAGATTTAGCACCCTTCCACTGGCGATTAATCGGACCATTTCGCGGCGGAAGGGCTTTAGCGGTTGCCGGCGTAGGGCAATTCCCTAACCGCTATTACTTCGGGTCGGTTGATGGAGGAGTTTGGGAGTCGAACAACGCCGGTCGAACCTGGATCCCAATCTTTGATCGTCAAAACGTCGGCTCAATTGGCGCGATTGCGGTAGCACTTTCAGACCCCAGCATAGTTTATGTGGGCACCGGAGAGGCCGATATGCGCTCCGATATTGCGCTTGGAAATGGCATGTATCGATCTAATGACGCCGGAAAAACTTGGCAACATATTGGTCTGGAGGATTCAAAATCCATTGCTAAAATTGTGGTTGATTCCACTAATGCTGATCATGTTTTTGCGGCGGTACTTGGCGATCCATATGGGCCGAATCCGCAAAGAGGTGTTTTCGAGTCTACTAACGGCGGACAAAGTTGGACCAAAATCTTATCCAAAGGTTCAAATGTTGGAGCGATTGATCTAGCCATCGATCCTTACGATAGCAAGGTGATGTACGCCGCTCTTTGGGAGACAAGAAGACCGCCTTGGAATGTTTACCCTCCTTCAAACGGACCCGATTCTGGTCTATATAAATCAATTGACGGTGGCATTACGTGGAAGCTCATCAACACCAACGGATTTCCTGATAATCCCGGTCGCATCGGCATCGCCGTATCCGCAACTGTCCCATATCTCGTCTATGCGCTGGTTGACGCCAAAAATGGCGGTTTATATCGATCAAATGACGCTGGCGATCATTGGAAACTTGTGAATTCAGACAGCCGGATTTGGCAGCGCGGTTGGTATTTTGGTGGAATTACAATGGAGCCTAACGACTCTGATCAGATTTATATTTGCAACACCGCAACCTACGAATCGCTGGATTCAGGCAAGTCCTTTGTTCCCGTAAAAGGTGCTCCTGGAGGAGACGATTATCACACCCTTTGGATCAACAGTTCAAATCCTGATCTCCGAATTTTAGGCTCAGATCAAGGCGTCGTGGTGTCCGTAGACCATGGAACTACTTGGTCGAGTTGGTTCAACCAGCCAACCGCCCAAATTTATCATATCGCCACCGATGCTCACTTCCCTTACTGGGTTTTCGGGGCTCAGCAAGATAGCGGCGCAGTGGCGTTGCCGTCGCGAAATGGCTCAACTGACGGCATAAACATGCGCGATTTTCATGAAATAACCGTGGGAGGCGAAAGCGATATGATTGCGCCTGATCCGCTTGATTCTAATTTAGTTTACGGAGGTGGGGTTGATCGCCTTAACTTAACCACTGGAGATACGGTTTCCTTGAATCCAACCGCTAATTACCCGGGAGTTTATCGCACCGCGTGGACATTGCCTTTGACGTTTTCAAAAGCCAATCCCAAAGAGCTTTACTATGCAAATCAGCGCGTTTTCATGACTCGCGACGGCGGAAATACATGGCAAGCGATTAGCCCCGATCTAACTCGTCCGAATCCAGAGATCCCCAAGAATTTAGACCCGCTTACAGCTAAAGATTCTCCTGAGATCGGCAACCAGAGAGGAGTAGTTTATTCCTTGGCCCCCGACGCGATTTCACCATCGACACTTTGGGCTGGAACCGACGACGGATTTGTTTGGTACACCGAAAATAACGGCAAGAACTGGCTGAACGTAACCCCGCCGCAATTATCAGCGTGGCAAAAAGTCACCTCGATAAGCGTGTCAAATACCACCCCTAATTATGTATATATTGCCGTGGATGCGCATCGCATTGATGACCTAAAACCCTATATCTATCGCACCCACGATGCTGGCAAAACCTGGAAACTAATCACCAACGGTATTCCCGAAGGCGATTTCGTAAATGCGGTGGCATGCGATCCTAAAGCAAAGGGTCTACTTTATGCCGCAACAGAGCACACCGTTTATTTCTCGGTTGATGATGGCGATTCTTGGCAATCTCTCAAGCAAAATCTCCCCACAACTTCTGTTCGCGATATCGTTGTGAAAGATGCGGATCTTGTAATCGCTACTCACGGCCGCGGAATTTACATCATGGATGACATATCACCATTGCGAGACATTCAACCCGTGATAAATGCGGGCAAATCCTTCTTATTTCAGCCTGAAACTGCTTGCCGATTGCAATCGGAGGGTTTTACCGGTTCACCAATGCCAAAAAGCGAACCTCGGGGGGAAAATCCCCAAGCCGGGGCCATTCTTGATTACTGGCTCCCTACTTCTGCCAAAACCGTTACTTTGAAAATTTCACAAGCGGGAAAAGTAATCGCAAACTTCGCGTCCTCCGATTCAGTTCAAAAAGTGAATCTTGGAAGAATAGATATTGCGCCAATTTGGATCAGTCCGCCCCAGGTTCTTGGATCCGAAGCCGGGTTACACAGATTTGCTTGGGACCTGAGCGATTCCCACGGTAATCTGGCACCTCCAGGTCTTTACACTGCGGCTTTGACAGTTGATGGATTAGTGTGTCAGGTTCATGCCTTGATTCTTCCTGATCCGCGAGTAGCGATGACCGACTCGCAATATTCCCTTCAGCAACGGGACGAAGCCATTGCGGGAAGCCTTAATTTGAAGCTTAGCCGACTCCTGGCTTCCGCCAGATCGATTCTAAATTCAATTCAGAAGATAAATTCAAAGGGTCCGAGTCCTGTCGGCTCGCTTGCACCTTTCAAAGCCAGAATCGAAAAGCTCGCGGGATTCCCTGATCCATCTGACCCGAGAAATTCAGTATCGCCACCTCCTAAAGATCCAAATAGCCTATTCGGTTTGGAAGACAGATTGAGTCAAATTCAAGGCGAAATAAGCAACTCAGATACCCCCGCAACTGAAAATGATAAGCGTGCACTTGTTCAAATTGACAGCCGGCTTAAGGCTCTTGCTGACGTCTGGAAGACCTATTTAGAAGCTAACTTGCCTGCTTTGAATAGTCAGCTGAGGGCCGCTGGCGTTGCCACTATTCCAATGCCGGTTTTTCAGAGTTGATCGGTTGAGCTTCAATAGGCATTAAAGCTCTCGTGTCCGCAGGAGTAACGTCGTGAGGCTGAATCCCATCGTTATCGCCAAATTCACAGCAAAAACCTTGGATCGCGTCACAAAAGCTAACGTCATATAAATTATGTGGATTGATATCCACGAGGAGAAATACGATGCCAAGAGGATCAAAAGAGAAGTACACCGATAAGCAGGATCGACAGGCCGATCATATCGAGAAAAGCTACGAAAGCCGAGGAGTTCCCAAAAAAGAAGCCGAGAGCAGAGCGTGGGCGACGGTTAACAAAACCAGCGGCGGCGGAAAGAAATCCGGTTCTGGTCGCGGAAAAGCAGAGGACCATTCCCCCGAGCGCAAAGGCGGGAAAAAAGGTGGCAGTACCTCAAGTCATTCGAATCGAAGCGAAGCCGCTAAAAAAGGCTGGGAAACCAGACGCAAAAACGCCTCGCATTAGAATAATTAAATAGATGTCGTCCTTGTGGAATTGGTTCCAACCTGGTTTACACTGCGCGGGCTTATCTGTGGTATCGGGAAGGCTTTCGGGAAACATCGCCCGTTTGCCTTACTTGCTGACTAAGGCTAGAACCACGAAAATCACCGCAAGCGATTAAATACGAATAATCCATAATAGCGATGTGCTGATTTGCCTAGTCCTCGGCCTTCTAATTGGAATGCTGCCTCAGAAAAGCCACCAGCGAGCAGACGTATTCGTGAGCGGCACGCTGAGTCCGGGCGAACCCTATGCGATTTATCGAATCCCTGCCTTATGCCGAACTCATAGCGGAACCCTTCTAGCTTTCGCGGAGGCAAGGCGGTCCATCGCCGACCAATCTTCCAACGTGCTCGTAATGCGACGACTTCCGCGCGGCTCATTAGCTTGGGGACCTGTTACAGAAATCGCGCACGATGAACCCGCTTCGCTCAACAATCCATGCGTTTTGGCCACTAAACAGAAAATTTGGCTGATGTATCAGCGTTATCCTTTCGGATTAAACGAAAGAACCGCCTCGCCTGATCTCAACCCACTCACCAGTTGCCAAACATTTCTCACCTCAAGTACCGACGATGCCCGCACTTGGAGCACTCCGCGCAATTTGACTGCGCTTATCAAGTGCCCCGGCATCCGCTCAGATGCAAGCGGACCTGGAACCGGGATCGAAATTCAGCACGGTCCGCACGCTGGTCGTTTGATTTTTCCATTCAACGAGGGAGCAAATGGATCATGGAATGTGTTTTCGGTATTTAGCGACGATCAAGGCAAAACTTGGTCGCGTGGTCTAGATGCTCCCAAGGCATCCAGATTAGAACCGAATGAAGTGCAATTTGTTGAGATGAGCGATGGCAGCATCATGCTCAATGCTCGCAATCAGGGAGCCGCGCATTACCGCCTCACTAGCCTGAGCCACGACGGCGGCGTCACTTGGGACACCGTGCGAATTGAACCGAACCTTCCTGATCCCACATGTCAGGGTTCGATTCTTCGTGTGAGCTTTAGGCCAAATATCATCGCATTTTCAAACCCGGCAGATCAGTCGCACCGCACGAATGGCACGTTAAGGCTTTCCCACGATGATGGGAAAAAATGGACGATTGTCGCCCGTTTTCCCGAAAAGTCATTTGAATATTCGTGCCTTTGCAATTTCCCCAGTCACAAGCTTGGATTGCTGTACGAAACCCGCGAAATTATACATAAAACCGACACAACGGCCGGCATCGAGGGGTACCGAATCCGCTACGAAACCTTCGACATTGGCCACAACATGAACAAGTAAATTAGATATTACGATAAAGCTCGTAGCAAACTAAGCCAGAACTCGCTCGGGAAATGACCTAGGTCAAAAAAGGGTTTGCCTCAATTCGTAGGTGGCGCGGGGATCAAGCCTGCGAACAAGGGTACATCACACCCTCACAAATCCATGGCGACCATAGTCTTAGGAGGAGTCTGGGTGTACCTCAAGGAAGTCGACCCAATCCCTCGCTGCTGTAGCGTAGAAGCAGGTCGTTGCTTCCTTTCCAATCCTCAAGAGGCATCAAACGGAGATGCGGCCCAAAAATGTACAGACATGGATGGGAAACTGGTACGGAACACCACGGCCGATTTCTCGGTCAGAAAAGGGTGCGCGCGGGTGGGGTCCGTGAGGACGGGCCTATGAAACGAAAACCGCTAGCAGAAGACATCGAGTCGTACGCACAGGACATCGTCGATACTGTGCGCGAGCCGCTGCTAATGCTTGACACCACGCTACGCGTACGAAGTGCTAACCGGGCTTTCTATCACACCTTTAAGGTCTCTTCCGACGAAACCGAGAACCGGCTCATCTACGAGCTAGGCAACGGCCAGTGGGACATCCCAGCCCTCCGAACTCTTCTCGAAGATATTATTCCCACCAGTTCTGTGTTTAGCGACTTCGAGCTAGAGCACAGCTTCCCGGTCATCGGACGCCGCGTGATGTTGCTTAATGCTCGCAAGCTGCGCGCGGGCAGCCACGGTGAGTTGCTGGTCCTGGCTATGGACGACGTGACCGCTCGAAAGCAGGCAGAAGAGGCGCTGCTGCAAGCAGGGGCCCTACAAAGCGCGATTTTCAACAGTGCCACGTTCTCAAGCATCGCCACCGACGCCGAGGGCGTCATCCAGATTTTCAATGTTGGCGCCGAGCGAATGCTGGGTTATAAAGCGGACGAAGTGATGAATAAAATCACCCCCGCTGACATTTCTGATCCGCAGGAGATTATCGCACGCGCTGCGGCCTTGAGCACGGAGTTAGGAACTCCAATCACACCCGGCTTCGAGGCCCTGGTGTTCAAAGCCGCACGTGGAATCGAAGACATCTACGAACTGACCTATATCCGCAAAGATGGCAGCCGATTTCCGGCAATAGTATCTGTCACGGCTCTACGCGACGCGCAAGACACCATAATCGGCTACCTACTGATCGGTACGGACAACACCGCTCGCAAGAAAGCGGAAGAGGCTCTGCTCAAAGCGGGGGCCCTCCAGAGCGCAATCTTCAATAGTGCGAACTTCTCGAGTATCGCCACCGACGCCGAGGGCGTCATCCAGATTTTCAACGTTGGCGCCGAGCGCATGCTCGGGTATGCGGCTGTAGAAGTGATGAATAAAATCACGCCAGCCGACATTTCCGATCCGCAGGAAGTGATTTCGCGGGCCAAAGCCTTAAGCACCGAGCTTGGGACCACGATCATGCCAGGATTCGAGGCGCTTGTCTTCAAGGCCTCGCGCGGGATCGAAGATATCTACGAATTGACCTACATTCGCAAGGACGGCAGCCGCTTTCCCGCTGTGGTGTCTGTAACGGCATTGCGCGACGAACAGGGTGCTATCATTGGATATCTGCTGATCGGCACCGACAATACGGCTCGAATGCAGGCGGAAGACGAGCGAATGCTGCTCGATCAGCGTGTGCGCGATCAACAATTCTACACTCGCTCGCTGATCGAATCCAACATTGACGCCCTAATAACCACTGATCCGCGAGGCATCATCACCGACGTTAACAAGCAAATGGAGGCACTCACCGGGTGTACGCGCGACGAACTTATCGGCGCGCCGTTCAAGGAGTACTTCACAGACCCTGACCGAGCAGAGTCCGCCATTAAGCTGGTGCTGAGCGAGGGAAAAGTCACCGACTACGAGCTAACTGCATGTGCAAGAGACGGTAAGGAGACCGTCGTTTCGTACAACGCGACTACCTTCCACGACCGCGCCCGGAAGCTACAGGGAGTATTCGCCGCAGCCCGCGATGTTACAGAGCGAAAGCGCTATGAAGAATCGTTGCAGCAAGCCAATCGGGCCAAGAGCCTTTTTCTTGCCAACATGAGCCACGAGTTGCGTACGCCCCTCAACGCAATCCTCGGCTATTCGGAAATGCTGCAAGAGGAAGCTGCGGATCAGGGAATCCAGGACTTCCTTCCCGACCTGCAGAAGATCCACATCGCGGGCAAGCATCTACTTTCGCTAATCAACAACATCCTTGATCTGTCGAAAATCGAGGCGGGCAAAATGGAGCTGTACGTTGAGACGTTCAGCGTTCCGAAGCTTATCGAAGAGGTGGTAGAGACCATCCAGCCCCTAGTGAGAGCAAACTCGAACAAGTTGACCGTGCAGTGTCCCCCCGATCTCGGAACGATGCACGCTGACCTGACGAAGACGCGTCAAAGTCTCTTTAACCTTCTCTCAAATGCGGCGAAGTTCACGAAGGAGGGCGCACTCTCGCTCGAAGTTTCCCGTGTGAGTATGGATGGCCGGGAATGGATATGCTTCCAGGTCTCCGACACGGGCATCGGGATGACGCCAGAGCAACTTGTTAAGCTCTTCCAAACCTTCAGTCAGGCGGATACTTCCACGACTCGAAAGTTCGGTGGATCTGGCCTCGGCCTCGCCCTTACCCGCCGCTTCTGCCAACTGATGGGAGGAGACGTCACTGTAGAGAGTGTGCCCGGCGAGAGCAGTACGTTTACAATCAAGATCCCTGCAGACGTCAGCGAAGTTCAACCTGAACCCGAACCGGCCAACCCCGCCGCCGTCATGGTGACGCAAAGTGTCGGGGCCGGGGTCGAGGCCAAGGCTTTCCCGCCGGTGGACAACTGTGTGCTCGTGATTGACGACGACGAGGCCCAGCGCGAACTTATGGTTCGCTTCCTCGTCAGCGAGGGCTTTTCAGTGCGGACCGCCAGCAACGGGGAGGAGGGACTGCGTGCTGCTCGTCGGCTTCTCCCTCTCGCGATCACCCTCGACGTAATGATGCCGGGGATGGATGGATGGACAGTCCTCGCTGCACTCAAAGCGGATCCCGCTGTGAGCAACATCCCAGTGGTCATGCTGACAATGATGGACGACCGGAAACGTGGGTTCGCTCTTGGCGCTTCCAACTACATCACGAAACCAGTTGACCGTCGATGTCTCTCGGAAATACTAAAGAAGTACCGTTGCTCGAACCCGCCCTGTCCGGTCCTGCTCGTGGAGGATGATGCGACTACGCGGCACATGATGCGAGCGATGCTGGAAAAGGCCGGATGGTCAGTTAGCGAAGCAGAGAATGGCAATGTCGGCCTCGAGCGCGTGGCGGATAACCGTCCAGCCCTCATCCTTTTGGACCTAATGATGCCGGAAATGGACGGATTTGCGTTCGCGTCCGAGCTACACCGGCACCCCGAATGGCGTTCGATCCCAATTGTCGTGCTAACTGCTAAGGACCTGACGGAAGAGCAGCTCGCGCTCCTCAATGGCAGCGTGCATTCAATTGTCGACAAAGGCGGTCGCTCCCGAAACGAGCTAATGCGTCAAGTCCGAAATCTACTAGCAGATTGGGTAGCAATTCCAGCCGGGGGTGGAAGGTTCAACGAAAGCGAGAAAACAAACTCTCATGCCTAAGATCCTTTTAGTCGAAGACAATGAAATGAACCGCGACATGCTCTCGCGCCGACTCGCGCGCCGGGGCTACGAAGTCGTGATCGCGCTCGATGGCGAGAGCGGGATTGCGTCCGCCGCAAGCGAAGCCCCCGACTTGATCCTGATGGATATGAGCCTGCCGATCCTGGACGGTTGGGAAGCGACGAGAAGGCTCAAGACCGACTCCACTACAAGCCACATTCCCGTTATCGCACTTACAGCTCACGCGATGTCTAGCGACCGCGACAAAGCCCTTGAAGCGGGTTGCGATGATTACGACACGAAGCCGGTGGAGTTGCCTCGGCTACTCGGTAAGATCGAGGCGCTACTGGCGACGGCGGGCGAGCGAGGTACCACATGAACAACCGTCAAATTCAGCCCGACAACACCCCCCAATGCACTCTATCACCTCAGTATCTCCATGACTTGCTCACCCCTCTGAACCAGATTATCGGTTACTCAGACATGCTCGCAGAGCAGGCGGCAGAAGACGGCCATCGCAGTTACGTCCCCGATCTTCAGCATATCCACGCCGCCGGGCGCCAACTGCTGGACCTGCTTAAAAATGAAGCACCGTTGCCAGAAGCGGAAGGAGTCCAGCCGAAGGTACAACCTGCGCCAGAAGGATCCCACTCTGGGGCGGGTGCGGCAATGATCCTCGTTGTAGACGATATCAAGATGAATCGAGATCTGCTCGCTCGCCGCCTAGAATCCCAAGGTCACACGGTAGCTTTCGCCGAAAATGGGCAGCAAGCAATGGACGCCGTGCGAACCCGTGACTTTGACCTGGTCCTTCTCGACATTATGATGCCGGAGATGGACGGTTATGAAGCTCTTCGGCAACTCAAGGCCGATAAGACGCTCATGCACATACCGGTGATTATGATTTCTGCTCTAGATGGTAGCGAAAGCGTGGTTCGCTGCATTAAGATGGGTGCTGACGATTACCTACCCAAGCCCTTCGATTCCACTCTGCTCAAGGCGCGAATTGGGGCATGTCTTGAGAAGAAGCGGGCCCACGATCGCGAGGTCGACCTCTATCAACAATTGCGAAATAGCTACAGGAGCCTCCAGGAGGCGGAGAAGATGCGCGACGATCTGACCCACATGATCGTGCATGACCTCCGTACGCCCTTAGGCTCCCTCATCTCTGCAGTACAGACCTTGGAACACATCGGCGACCTGAACCCGGGTCAGAAAGAGATCGTCGCCATCGCTACGAGCGGTGGCGCAACCCTGCTCGAGATGATCAACGGCCTCCTCGATGTCAACAAGATGGAGTCCGGCTCCATGGAATTGAATTACGCTCTGCTCGACCCCGCCGAACTTGTACTCGGCGCCATCCGACAAGTCGCACAGCTGGCGAAAGATCGTAAGCTGAACCTCGTGGAGGACATCGAAGCTGACCTGCCGCCGATTGAGGCCGACGAGGACACCCTGATACGCACCCTCGTCAATCTCCTCGGCAACGCCATCAAATTCACCCCCGATGCTGGCACTATTACCGTTTCTGTCAAGAGGGCAAACGACCGATCATCTCTTTCGTTCGCGGTTAGCGACACTGGTGAAGGCATACCTGGCGACTCCATCGACCGGATTTTTGAGAAGTTTGGCCAAGTGGAATCACGCCAAGGTGGGCGTGTCGCGAGCACCGGACTCGGCTTGACCTTCTGCAAGCTCGTTGTAGAGGCGCACGGGGGCCAAATTAAGGTTGAGAGCTCGCCCGGCAAGGGGAGTTCCTTCTCCTTCACGCTTCCGCTCCGGCCACCCCTTGCCCCTTCCTTAGCGTGATCAAACTTCCGCTTCGATTTTTCAAACCCAGCCGAAAAATCGCACCGCACTAACGGCACGCTAAGGCTTTCCTTGGATGGTGGAAGAAATTGGATGGTTGTCGGTCGCCTGCCTGAAAAGTCATTCGAGTATTCGTGCCTTTGCAATTTCCCCAGTCACAAACTTGGATTGCTGTACGAAACCCGCGAAATTATACATAAAACGGGCACTACCGCAGACATCGAAGGCTACGGAATCCGCTACGAAACCTTCGACATTGGCCACAACATCAACGGTAAATTAGGCCTAAGATAAAGCTGCGAAAAATGCCGCAGCTTGGAACATCGGAAAGCGGATGAATAAGTAAATGTTTCACTCCTAGGAGGTAAGGCGACAAAACAGCTCTAAGGTAAGTACAGATGAAGCTTAGGTGAGCTTAAATAATATCGGAAACAACAGGCACGCCAATTTCTCCTGAGAGCTTTGTGGCAAACATAAAAGACATGCTATCTTGAGGGGTTTGGTTGAGTTCCGCAATTTTGCTTCCTGGCCAATAGCACCAATCTGGAAAGAGGCTATTATTGACAAAGTCCCCTCTTCCATAAAACTTAAACAAGGGCACAATTTCTTCGTTCCTTAGTTTGAGTTCTACAATAAACATGTCTGATGTTTGACCGGCAGACCAATTGCGAGCGAAGATTGAGGCATATCGATAATTAATTTCTGCAATCCAAGAGAATTCTATCCTTCTCACCTTGTGGAAAACCCAAAATCTGCGGTAGCTAATATACAAGACTTTTTTAGCCGGGGTCACCGAAATTTTGCGTCCGAAAGAGCCCAGGGTAACCAAATTGGTACAGAAATTTGATTTCGCTACAAGATCGTCTTGCTCTATCTTGATTGTAGGTCCAATCCACGTAAACTTCCGCACAGGCCATAAAAGAAGGCCCCATAGAAAGTCAATTAAACCAAAGTCATCATTCCACAAAATACTTTATGCCATCCCGATGGAGTATGACCCTTCTTGACACGATGTTTTGTTTTCCAGCAATTTCGGGTCAGAGACTTATATCATAATTTCGACTGAAAGCAGACACGGCTGGTATATCGGCTTGAAGGAAATCGCTTGAGGCAAGAACGTCTGCGAAGTGCTCATCCTAGAGGCTCAGCTAAGATTAAGGTCCCCGCTCGTTAAAGCCAGCAACTGCGGGCATCGAAGGCTGTCGAATCCCTTACGAAACCTTCGACATCAGCCACTACTCGCATAGGTAAATCAGACATTGCGACAAGAGCCCGACGAATACTGAGATCGCTTGCTTTTCCATATCGGAAGCAACATATACAGGCTGGCACACCGCAGAGTTCGCCTCAGAGGCAACTCCGTAATTCAGACGTTCCATCCAAAATATGCAACCAATTCCTAATTCGCTTGAGGTTCCTGAACCACTTCCGCTGCGCCACAATTCCCGCAATACGGAGCTGACATCAAGCGATTCGAGCCGCAAGAAGGGCATTTCTCCAAAAGCGCATGACCGCAATGTCAGCAATGCGTTTGCGACGCGCTAAAAGGAGTTGCGCAAAACGGGCAGCCGATGGCACTTAGCCGAGCGATTGATAATCTCGTTGGCGAGAAACGCCGCTGCTTGAGTGCAATCATCATCAGTATGCAAATCGCCATGCCCACTAGTAAAACTTCGAAAATTGCCTCTCGCTCCTGGAAAAAGTCGCCCGAATGAAGAAAAAAGCAGACCGATAAGTTGAAGAATGGATGCGATCAAAGCTCCAGTGAGGATAGTCTTGTACCGCCGTCGCTTCTTCCTCCCGATTTGCCAGCAAACCCACGAAATTCCGATTCAAAGCACCGCAAAGATGAATTGAATGCCAAATAATTCAAAGATCCGATTATAATTCGGGAAGTTTGGTTCTGGAAAGTGTTGGTCTATATCTTGTAGAAGCCAAATTCCTACTGCGAGCAAATAGGGGATAAGAGCAAACAGCAGAAGCTACTCGATCCGCGAACCCTCTTTTTCCTCTACTTCTGAACAGCCTGTTGTCGGAGTTGCCATAATGCTATATTCTTATTCTACTTTTTCGTTTCCGCCGGATTATTCCAACCTTATTGAAGCCCCTTTAAGGGAGAACGCTGAAGTTCCTCTGCTTGATCTACGACAGGCTCCTAGCTAAAATGCTAACAATGGTGCTGAGGAACCACCCTCACGACGGATTCTTTCAGCCTTGATACAATGCGAGGTCCTCGCCTGTTAAGCCCTAGGTATGGCATCATTTCTTTGATGATCTCTTCAGTCGTCCGAAGAATCCCGTCCGAAATAATCCATTTGACTAAGCTGTCAAGATCCGGATTTGAATAAGACTCCAAGTTCCCGAATGCTTTGACCGGCGGTGAATTGGAGCGCTGCTCGGAGTGATTTATATTATTCAGCGGAGGAATGGAGACCACTTGTTGCTGGCAATCCGATGGAATTTCAATGCCATCTTGTGACCGCGTCTGGAACCGTTGCCGTAAATCGGATAGTTTGACTGCCTCTTCCCATGCTTTGACAGCTCTCTCAATTTCAGCTTCTCGCCCCAAAAACCAATCCGTGCTCCAAATCCTGTGGAATTTCCAACCGATAGCTTCAAGTTGTTGCTGGCGCAAACGATCACGATCCCGAGCGGTTGGGGCGGAATGATAAGAGGCGCCATCGCATTCAATTGCAAGAACGAATTCTCCAGGACGTTCTGGGTGGGTTGCCGCGAAATCTAGTCGATATCCAGACGATCCATATTGAGGTAGCAGTGTGATGCCTCGAGCTGTAAGCGCGTCGAAGATACTTGCTTCAAAAGGATTCATGCCGACCCCAGTGGAACCTATGTCTCCGGTGTCCTTTCCGCCCGATTCTGCGAACTGTAAGAACAATCTGAGCAATTCGACGCCCTTTTTGTCGGATCGCCCGGCATCCATGTCGGTATGAGAAAAGACGGAAACCACTGTCATGCGACTGCGGGCCCTAGTAATAGCGACGTTGAGCCGACGCTCGCCGCCCTGTTGTAGTAATGGTCCGAAACGGTACGGAAGCCTCCCATTCTTGTCCTTAGAGTATCCGACGGAAAGAATAATTGCATCTCGCTCATCACCCTGTACACGCTCCAAATTCTTTAGAAAGAACCAAGGGTTATTCTTCGAGGTATCGAGAAAATCTGCTAGATTTGGCTTCGATTGAAGTGCTTTATCGAGTGCTGCCTGAATTCTTTCTGCATGTTTGACTCCAAGTGTGATGACTCCTAGAGATTCTCGTTGGGACTCGACACCAAATCTCAGTTGCGCTTCGGCGTGCTCTGTAATGAGCCTTACAACCTCAAGAACCTCCGCGCTGCTACTCTCTTCCTCGCCGTCCCTCGCGATCGAATCAACCAAATCGTGCGAGATGCATTTCGTGCCGATTCCTGGGAATGTTGTCAGCCGACCGCCGTAAATATGGCGATTGGACATGGCTATTAGGCGCTCATCTCTGCTCCTATAATGCCAATCAAGCGACCAGGGCTCGACGAACGCGGACATCTGATCAAGAAGGCTTTCATAACCAGAGGTGGGAGCGTCTTCATCCTCTTCATTAGCACCATCCGCGAAGAAAGTAGTAGGCGGCAGTTGGTATCTGTCTCCTGCAACCACGAGCTTTGAGCCCCGCAAGATTGAGCAAGTAGCATCTTCGGGCAAGATTTGACTCGCCTCATCAAAGATAACGACATCGAAATACTTCCTGTCAGCCGGAAGCAACTGGCTCACATTGAGAGGGCTCGACATCCAGCACGGGCATATCGCTGTTAGGACGTCGGCACTGCGCGAAACAAGCTTTCGAAGCGGCAGATGTCTCGCCCGCTTTACAGCCTCGGCGCGAACGAGCGCGGCCTGGTCGGGGTAGCGATTCATCGCGTCAATTGCTCGCTCGGCATGATCTCGTCGAACTTGATCACTAGCAAGCTGAAGTCGATCTCGATCAAGGGCTTGAAAGCTCGAAATGAAATACGTAAACGATCCGCCTCGAAAGCCGGCCAGAGCCGGAATTTCGCGACCTGCAGCATCGTAACAAGAGGCATAGTAAGCGTCTTCGAAGAGTGCGCTCCATTTCTCGCTTGGGATTCGGCTTTCCCTGATCTCCTCAATCAGTGGGTCGAGGCCAAGGCCGGACAGCCTGCTCTCAATATGGCGTACAGCAGGAATAAGTGAAGCTATGGGGTCTGAAGCTAAGTTCGAGGCTTGAGTGACCAGCTCCGAGAGCCCAAGATTCTCGACCGACGGAGTCGCAGTCTTCAGAAGGTCGAGATCCCCTGAAATTTTTTCAAGTAGCCAAAACGCGTCATCCGGCAGCTTGACCGATCGAGGAAGGCTTTCGCCGCTTGTGCTTAGTTCGGTCCATCGCTTTTTAAGGTCATTGGCCGCCGGGACGACGCCGCGCATCGCCTTGTTATCTGGAACTTGATTCTTTGCAAGTGCTCGGAGGTGCTTGCGAGCCGCCGTGGACAGGCCCCCACTTATAAATGCTAAGAGTCTTTCGAGGATGCTCTCATGAGCCATTACCAGCTCAGAAGCTGGGGATAGCTCCATGAAAATATCGCTCCGCCAGCTTTCCAGAAAGTTGTTTACTTCCCTGATCAAGGATAAAACTTTTCTCGCTCCGTCTAAAGTGATCGGCATCTCGAGCCCCGCAACTGCGACCAAAGTTCGGAGTTGTACAATGAACCTGGGAAGGGTCTCTTGGGCAAGACGTCCCGCTGCGTCTAAAGCGTCCTGCACAGCTTGGCCGTCTTTCAAATTATTCTCAACCCAGGTAGGGGGATTGGTCCGCAGAAATAAGGAAGCGAATCCCTTCGCCTCAATAAGAAGGTCGGAAGCCTCATGGACTGATACGATGTCCAGCTTGCCCAAGGCAGGGCCGCGCCATCGCGTCTTTGACATGACCTTGGGATTCGTTGCAATCAGTTTCACTTGTAATTCAAAGGGGCTTAAACCAGAAGGAGGAAGCGGAGCATGCATCATTTGACAATGCGCGACGGCTCTCCTGCGTCGATCCTCAAACTGACTATATTGCGACGCGGCGTAAGTGCTTGGCGACGTGCGTATTTTTCCCAAAGTGTCGGCTACCTTTTGCATGACCGCCTTCTGGGAAACCGTTGCGCCATGCAAGTCAAGCGCTAGGTGCCCGAGCCCGGCATTCTCCAGTCGCTTATACACGGCTTCCAACGCTGCTCGCTTTTCAGCAATAAACAGGACTCGTTTGCCCTGAGCGATTAGAGTAGTGATGATATTCGCGATCGTTTGCGATTTGCCGCAGCCAGGAGGACCTTGAATAACTCCGTTCGAGCCCCGCGCTGCCGCGTGAACTGCTACCTGCTGGCTTGAATCTGCATCAAGAACCATGAATTCATTTTCCGCTGGTATGAAGTCAAGTTCAGCAGGATCGACGTTCACATGTTCAGCTTGCAATAACTCCTTGCAAGACAAATCTCCGGCAAGAGCAGAGACTATCTCGTGGTCAACGAGCTCCTGGGCGTGCTCCTTGAGGTCTTTGACCATCGATAGCTTTTGAAAGGTGAAGTTGCCAATAACTGCGTGCTGCTGGATTTCAAATCCTTTGATTTCGCTGGTACGTTGCTTCAATCTCTGAAGCACCGCGTCTGGCAGAAATACCTGCTGATCCACGGGCCCGAGCAAGTGATCTTCAGAAATATTCAATTGATTCTCTTCAGCCAAGGCGTGAAGCAAGGCGATGTTAACTTGCGGAGGCCCCGCGCTTGACAGCCGCAGCGAATCCGAGTCGGTTCGCTTGCCTTCCACCGCAATCGGGAGCAAGACGACCGGAGCTTCGGGCGGTCTACCGCCGTCGTCAACCGGCCACGTCGCCATTCCATAAGTGAGAAAGAGGGTCTCCAAACCCTTTTCTTCAAGGTTTGACTGAGCTTTCCGGGCAATAGTTAGTAGTTTCGCTCCGCCTTTAGGGTCATAGTCAACGGGAACCAGGCGGGACAACGATAGCTTCCGCCCGCAAAATATATCCGCTAGTGCTTCCGGATCGGCATTTGAAAGGTCAATCGTTCCTGATTTAAGATGTCGGAAATAAAGAAGATTATTCCGACGCGAAGTATCCATTAAGCGACTGATCCACACGTCCCGAGCATCGACTACGGTCTTGATTCGTGCTACGTCTGTGGTCATTTCGTTATCCCGTTGGAATTTTAATTAGTTGGAGATCTGCACAGCGATCTATTAGAAGTTAAAGTTGAAGAATCCACGGCGTAAGTCTAAGCCGCACGTATAGATCATCACTTCGAAGATTATAACTTATGACTGAATTACACGAATCTCTTCTGGGCTGGCACTGGAGAGCCGACGCCCAGATTTGCACATTAATCAAAATTGCCCGGTGCCAACCCACAGACCCTTTCCAAAGTCGCGATAACGCTTATGCGCCGATTTCTTAAGACTGCTTGATCGGCATTGTCTCGGCCGGGGAATACAAACGCTAAGCGTATTCGAAAACCCTCCGATTTGCATTCACCGCCTTACGGTACGCGACCAAGGTCTTCCCATCGAACTTTCCAACTTCCATCAACCGGGAATCCGGGCGCATGACGACTCGGACCGCCATCCCATCCCGCTGCCATCATCGCCACCGCGTAAAGTAACCCGCCATTCGAAGGAAAATAAGGGAACGGACCGCCGGTCGCCAGCCCGCGATCATCAAATTGAAAACCCACCGATTTTGTAAGAAGGAAATCAACCGCGCGTTGCGGTTCGCCAAGCCTCGCCGCGCACATCGCCAGCATCGGATAATCCCATCCCCACGTCCGGCCGAAATCCCAGGTTTGCATGATCTTGTCCAAAGTGCGCTTCATTGTGGCCCGATCAACTCCATCTCCTGGCAGAAGTCCAAAAGCCCCCGTTATCGCCGGATGTTCAAAATTGAACTTGGTCCACATATCTTTGACTCCCCGATACAGAACGTAAACCCCATTTTGCAGCGGCAACGGCGAAAGCCCCTTCAATACCTTTTCCCATGCCTGCTTGGGAGGCATTCCCAACCGCTTGCGCCAATCCTCCGCTACCCGCAACCCGAACCTCCAATACGATAACTCGAAAGTAGGATCGACGGTGGTCTTCGGATCAGTGTTTTCGGATACGACAGTTAAGGGAGGTCCTAAAACATAGTGATGAGTTTTGGCATCGAAAAAATCATACGAAGCCATAAAATCAGCGGTTGCTTCAACCACCGGCATCCACTTTTCAAGCGTCTTTCGGGTCGGATGCGCGCGATAATCAAGCTCGGCAAAAAAGATCGGATGAGGCTGTTGCCAAATCAAAGTTGCGTGAATGATATGAGGCCATTCTTGACCCTGTGGTCCGATGCATTTTGGCCAGCGCGCGCCCAAATATCCTTGATCCTTTGCCCTCTTTAGCGAGGATTTCAGCAGATATTTGTAAATACCAATGCTTCGATCCAGTTCTGACCAGCGGTTCCAAAGTGCCCAGTGGGCCTCATGCCACAACACCATTTCCATATGAAATTTGCCAAACCAACCATTGTTCACCAAGCCGCTTTCCTGGGGCGGTAAAGACCCCGCTTCATTTACCTTCATCAGATATTGAGAAAGCACAACCCGCCGCTCCAGTTCGTTTGCTCGAGGGTCGGTGCTGCCCGAGAAATCGATCGCGCCGCCAGATTTCCAATAAGCAGGCCATTGCTTGCGACACGCCGCAATAACCTCATCGGGGTTCGGTAGCACCTTGGGAAGAGCCGACTGCGAGAAGGCACAAACAAACGAAAGTGAGTCGTCCTTGATGCCTGGTTGGAGTGTAATTTGGCTACGGGATGGGTCAGGATCGATCATCAAGTCGTCGTTTTCATCAGCCGAAGCTATGTACTCTTTGCCGCCGAGCAGATAAGTCACTTTAAGTTGCTTTTTCGTTCCCAGGATGGGATCGCCAAGCGAATTATCGGCTCTCATGCTTAGGCGATCATTCTGAACCGCCTCTGTTGCTTGCTTAGTAACGTCAATCCACTTATCGCCTGCTCCGTATTCTGCCTTTATCACTGTAAAAGGCGGCGAGGTCTTCGCATCTGGTCTTATGGATGCTTCCCCACTCCAGGCCAGGCTCACATGGTAGATGTCCTTGTCCATCCGCCTTACCAAGTTCAGCCGATTCGCTTCTTTGGGGGCTTCTTGCTCAAAAATGCCTGGGTGCTTCCAATCTCCTACGAAATTAGCAAACTGCAATGGATCGTTTCCCGGACAGGTCAAAAACACCGTAAGCCTGCCTTCCTTTAATAGTGGGGACTCAATGCGCGCCGCAATGGCATCCATCGAGGGATGGCAAACGGTTGTAACCTGCACCGGTTCATTTTCAAAATTGAACTTGCTGGTAACGGTGCCATTCCATAGGTCGAGCTTCTGATGGATGTTGGTCAGATCGCTGAAAACGCCAGGAGTCCCATCCTTCCTCACCAGGTTCATCCCTATTCGTCCCAAATTTATTCGGTGGGGATTGGCTGCCATCCAAGCAGAAAGTGCTGGATGATTGGGGTCGGGCATCATGTAGCGAATGGGGCGGCCATGGGTATCCCACACTTGCCCTTGAAAGTCCGAAAGCTTTTGTCCGGGCGGCAAAGGCGAACTATGCCATCCCCATTGGGACATTGTGTTGAAAGGCACAAAAGTCTGCAGCCCCGTGATGTCCATGCCGAATGCGAACTCTCCGTTACCAACTTGAAGGGGGCGATCACCGTCAAATTGGGTGAGCAGGACGTCGTGGCGCGTCACAAGTGCCTTGCGATTGATCGGCCGTGAAGCGGTTGTTGATCTGGTCATAGTCGCCACCGCCAGAAAGATGAAAGGAAGAAGCACCTTCTAATTATAGTTTCCTCCGGTCCCCGCGGGCTCAGCTGAGGGACTGCGACTAGCATCTTGCCCCCAGAATATTGCCGGTTTCTTCTCGGGGAATTCATTAGGCCGCAGGTGTAATTCCAGCTTGGAAATCGATTCACAGATTCTGGCGTACACTCATGTCAGATGTCCGAGGCGACTTAAGAGCAACAAACGCGAGACCCGGCAGCACCCTCGGAAGCGATTCCGTCGACCCTTCGAAGTCCCGGAGCGACGAGATTTTGGGGCGCAGTCATATTCACTGGCATCTTCACCGGGTTAGGAGCCGCAACCCTCACCCGAATTGTACAAGTAGTCCAGAAACATGTATGGGGCGGCACTGGAGTTGATCTACCAGCCGTAGCCGCCTGGCGACCACTTCTCCTAGTTGATTCTGTTCGATTTTCCGTAGCCGATAGTGGTCCTGGCGTCGCGATTCCCCACCTTCGCGAGCAACTTCATAGCAGAAGTTAATTTATCTTACTGATTTGTAACCACAGGGACTTCTTTCCGTGATAAGACGAGCTGCCACAACTGAAGCTGCCTTGACCGAAAAGAACTGGTGCAGCCGAGCAAATAAAAGTGATCAATGCCGGTAAAAAGACGAAAGCAATCTATCCCGAAGCTACTCCCATTCGCGGTCGAAATTGCGATAAGAAGCTAATAAAGTGCAGTCATATTACGTCCCGTAATTTATGCCAGCCCTCTACAATCCAAACCGCTTCCGCAGCCCGGGCAAATTCCCCAATCGTAGGAATGTGACCGCCCGGAAAGATCGTCCGATCAATCCAAGGATTCGATTTATTGGACAAATCGTGCGATCCAATACAATGCAAAAGAAACAGTCCATTCGGCCTCAAAAGCTCCTACGCCTCGGTCATAGACTCGCGATAGTGACGCGAGCCGACGTGCTCGAACATCGTTACAGAAGCGATCGCATCGAAGGTTCCGAATGTGTCGGTACTCCTTTTTCGTATTAAATTCCCATCCCTAATTGCGATTGCCATCACCATACGAACCTTAATCGTGTCCCGATTCTTGCCTTTTTCACGTCTAAAATCAAAATCCAGCTGCTTACAATTGTTTCTGCGCAAGCCTTTATTCAAATCCGAAAACTTTTTGGCATCTGAATTCGTTAAACTCTTATTCATTGCGGCCTCGTAGCTCAGGGGATAGAGCGCCTCCGTCCTAAGGAGGGCGTCGGGGGTTCGATTCCCTCCGAGGTCGCCAAGTTCTTGAACCTTAACAAAGTCGCGCAAGTGATGCAGTTCCCAATGGCGACGGTCTGATGGATTCCAGATATCGTTGTTCCGTTTCCTCCTCTTGGGGTTTTTGCCCTGGTTCGGACCAGAGCCACGGCTTAAATCCTCGGCGCAGTGGGCACAATTGCTTAAAAAACTCGAAGAATGCGGCTGGCTTCAGATTCAATTTGCTGAATTTTATCTAAAAACTCTACAGTCGGAAACGCTGCAAGTAAAAAAGACGTTCGTACCAATATGGATACGAACGCAATTTCAAAATTCAAAATGTTCGGCGTTTCAACTTTAGCAGTCCTTGCTTTAGGAACAGCGACCATGGCTCCGTCCTTCGCAGTCGCTCAGCACCACCCCACAAAAGCTCAGCAGCAAAAAGATAAAAACAATTGGCGAAATTTGAGCATCGCAGGTGGTGCTCTCGGAGTAATCGGTCTCCTCAAGCACAATGCTCTATTGACTGAATTGGGCATCGGCGGCGGTTTGTATTCCGTTTATCGCTACGAGCAGGATCGCAAGGGTCAAAGTAAAGTAGATCGGCGTCGGGCCGCTTTATTCAGCCATACTCGAATTAAACAGAATGGTCACTGGTATAACCGAAAAACTGTTACTCGCAATGGGCATAAATACTTTGCCTTTGTCAAGGCAAAGTAGCTAAGCTTTTGCTAAGTGCTAGTGTCCTATTCCTAGAAATCGGGATAGGACACTAATCTTTTTAGGTGCTTTACTTACTAAGATTGATTACTTATGATTTGCCGATATGTAATCCATCTAGTCAGGGAGTTTTTGTTGGCTCGCTTCCAATGATGTATTAAGAGACGTGCCAATCCAAATCACCATAAATGGTCTGAAGATATTCGAGCTGGGATACGTGACTCTGTGTATGAAAAGCGGGAAATGGTAATCCTGATTTAACCGGCTTTTCGCCCATCCCAAATGGAAAATTCCTCAATTCGTTGAGTTTGTCATCATCCAAGGTGTCCAACCAGTCGCAATATGCTTTGCTATTTTTTTCGAGAAGTTCCACCGCCGATTCTCTCGTTTTAAATCCCAATTCGGAAGCCCTCATTTCTTTGTCAAAGTCTTCTAGCGAATCACTGGGAAATGGTTTTCCCATGAGCATTCCCTGGATTCCCTCCAAGGCGCTTGCGCTATGCACAATCAGCGCAATTGGGGACCGTGAAGTGGCAGATGGCGACCAATTTATTCGATCGTTTGGCGTCACCTCCAAAAGGTAAGTTAATCGGTTTTTGGCGCGGAGAAAAGCTTGTTTTTGTTCTTCAACGTATTCGTTCATGTTATGTTTATTTGCCTAGGTAGAGCCGCAAGTCGGGTTAGATTACCTTGCTCGCCCCAGCCCTGGGTTTAAATTAAACGATCTGCCACCTGAATACCGGACATTTTTTTTCCGCCTGGCTGCCCACCGATTTTCCGCTAAATACCTGGTTTCGAACAATTGAAGGAAATCAATTCAATCGATTTCTTCCTGAGAAAAGCATCTGAGACCTTAACCAATACACGATTTGCCTCACTTTTTTTTAACTTCAAAATTGCCGACTATCCCGAGGGTTTATCAGCCGCTGGTGCTTTAGGTAGATGCTTTAGCTCGTCAACTGTATCTGCCGAAATAGTTGGGGCTTTCCCTAAAGTAAAAGTCGTGCTGGGCGAGCCGTAGCCGTAGGAAAATGGCGGCTTCTTAAGACGTTCAATTACCGCGTTAACTGATTCGGTTGTTCCTTCTGCTAAATAAAACCAATCGTTAATTAATCCCCATTGCCCATCTCCAGAGCCCGACACAACTGGAGTTAAATTATCAACGTTAGTACCCAACCATAAATGATATAGCGCTAACTTTGGAGACTGTTTATCTTGACCACTCCAGTTCTCAAGAAACGCATTTAACCCGCCCCCAAATGTCTTAACACTAGGATAAGTACCATCAGGACTATCAATGGTAGCCTCATGCACCCATTTATGAGTAGTAGCATCCATAAAGTAAACCGAAGTTAGAGTGTTTTGACCCGATGAATCTTGCTTCTTAACTGCAAAAAATTGATATATTTCCCCAACCTTCCAGTAGTAATCAAGATGAGTATGAGCACCAGTACCCTCTCCGCCAAATCGATTATGGTCAGCTTTCGGATCGGCAAGCACGGTTTCAGGATGAAGGTCTTTCGACGTATCCCAAATCGAAAAGATCATGCAGTGCCGTTCGCTTCCATCAGGTAGTGGCCCATTGTCTTGAATTCCGGTGTATCCGCCTGCAGGTGCGCCCGGCCACCAGTTACATCCACAAAAATAAATAGTAGGATGCGAAACAATTACTTTAATTTCTCCATACATGCAGGTATAGTTCCCCTTCGGGTCTGGTGCCTTCCACCACAAATGCTGCGGGTAAGCAGGCTTAGCAAGTATCGCTAGCGAAATTACGAAAGAGAAATAGTAAAGCTTATTCATTGCGGTCACGCCTTTTACGCGTAACTCTCGGTATACCCTCGGGCAGCCTGCAAACTTGCTCGTGAATCGCTTTCAACCAATCAATGCGCGCTATTGTCTCGAAAACTGTACCCAAAGTAGCGAGGTTGCTAAAGTCATCTCCTTGGTCAACATATCGCCTTCGGGCCAACTTGCATTCATCAAGCTGACGCTCCAGCATTGCAAGCGAGGTTTCAATCATGAAATTTCTTTCGCCTGGGTCCACCGAAGCTAGATAAAAGACCCGCAATCGAATGAAATCAACCGTATGGGCTACGTCTTCTTCGCTAATTGGTTCGGAGATCCAGCTTTGCAAAGATTGGAAACCCAAATCGGTGATCTCAATCAGTTTTTGATCCTTTAAACCACCAGAATCCGCAATCCTCAAATATCCCAATTTCAACAGCCGATTTACGAGTGGATAAACTGTGCCGGCCCGCTCTTTGTAGTAAGTTGAAGTTGACGAAGAAAGCTCTTTCATCAAGCCGTAAGTAGTGCAAGGTCCCCGCTTCCAGGCAATGCCAAGCACGGTGTGCTCCATCGCCGATAAATGCCTTTTTGCCGAGTCATTCTTTTTGTCCATTTGCTTAATTTATTGTAACTCACGCTCCGTGAACCTCAACTAACAAACCCAAACCGGTATTTTTACCAGTTTTTCATTTATTACGTTTCTTATTATTACGAATCGTAGTATAATTAATCGTTCCCTTGCGAACGGAGAAAGCATGAAAATTATTTCAACCAAACCACTTCTTAGTCTTGCTGCAACTTGCGGCCTAGTTTGCACCGGCTTTTGCCAATACAACGTGACCTATTTAAATCCAAGTGGGTTTACCGAAAGCGAAGGTCATAGCCTTAGCGGTGCAGATCAACTCGGTTGGGGCACCGGTCCGAGTCAAAATCCTCACGCAATACTTTGGAATGGATCGGCAAATTCATTTGTCGATCTAAATCCAAATGGATTTTCCGCAAGCTACGGGAATGCCTTACTCGGAAACCAACAACTCGGATACGGAACGATCAATGGCGCAGACCAAGCGTTGCTCTGGTCTGGAAGTGCTGGCTCAAGCATCAATTTGAACCCATCCGGATTTACAAACAGCTACGGCAGAGGGTTATCCGCTTCAAACCAGGTTGGCGACGGCACCGATGCCAGGGGCGACGACCATGCTTTACTTTGGACTGGAACTGCCGCTTCTGCAATAGACCTTAATCCAGCGAGTTTCAGCGCAAGCGCAGCTTTTGGCACAAACGGAGCCCACCAAATTGGCTATGGAACTGCCTCAAATGGTCAATCTCACGCTCTTTACTGGGCTGGAACCGCCGCATCCGCTATTGATTTAAACCCAACTGGTTACAGCGCAACTTACGGAGCAGGAATTGACGGCAATACCGAAGTCGGATCAGGATACGGCCAAATCACGAACTATTACAATCATGCCTTGCTTTGGCATGGAACAGCCGCTTCTATGGTCGATCTTCAACCCACAAATTGGCTTTACAGCCAGGCCTGGGCGGTATCGGGAAATGAGGAAGTTGGTTGGGCTTTTAACAATCCAAACACCCTCGATCTTCACGCCTACCTTTGGACCGGCACAGCCGCATCCGGCATCAACCTGCAAAATTATTTGCCTAGCTATTACACCACGTCCATGGCTTTTGCAGTTGATTCTACTACCGGCGACGTGCTCGGAGAAGCCTTCAATAGTCGCACTGGACAAGACGAAGCTATCTTATGGCAGCCCGTCCCAGAGCCTTCTAGCTTCGTATTACTAGGCGGAATCGTGCTGGTTTTGTTAAAGAAAAGAAAGTAATCTGATGCTTATCTTCTTACTAGAAAACTAAAACGAAGGTGGTCGCGCAATTTTCTGCGGACCATCTTCATTAATTTCTGTCTCTACGATTGCGCCGATTTCCGCGCGAGGCTGGCTCATGGCTTTCGGATCCACCGTCAGAATTCCTTGTCAATTGAACTTTCACCTTCATATTTCGGATCTTTGTGTTTCGCAAAGCCTCAACCACCATGTTCGCATGGGACGTCGGAACTTCCACAAACGAGGTTCGATCAAGTACATCAATGACCCCAATCGACGAACCAGGGACACCCGCTTCATTGGCGATGGCTCCCACCAAATCTCCGGGTCTGAGTCCGTCTTGACGTCCAATTCCTATAAATATCCGGCTCATGCCCATCTCAGGGCGTTCCTGATCGTGGGCCATTTCTTGAGCTACGTCTGCTGAAGCCGAATGTTGACTCTTCCACAGCATCGTAAGAGCGGCCGCCGCTATCTCAGCTGAACTGAACTCTTCCGACAAACTTTCCACGGTGGCGAGTTGACTTTCAAAATCCCCTTCTGCAAGTGCTTCTCGCAAAGTTTCTTCAAATTGCTCGCGCCTCCGGGATGAAATATCGGCCGCGGTTGGAATTTTAGCCGGTTTTATCTTTGACCCAATCATTCGCTCTAGGTTATGAAGTTGAGCTCGCTCTCGCCCCGAAACTAATGTAATCGCGTCACCTGCTCTGCCCGCTCGCCCGGTTCGCCCGATTCTATGAATATATTGCTCAACGTCCCACGGGATGTCGTAATTTACAACATGGGTAACTGTTTCAATATCAAGGCCTCTAGCCGCAATATCCGTGGCGACCAATAAATCTGCCTGACCTTCCCGAAAACGCTTCATCACCCGGTCCCGCTCCGGCTGGTTCATATCCCCGTGCAATGCTTCTGCGTTGTAGCCTCTCAACCGTAGATTTTCGCAAAGTTCGTTGGTGTCGTGTCGAGTCCGACAAAATACAATCGTCGGTCCTGGCGTTTCCATATCCAAAACCCTAGCCAGAGCTTCAAGTTTCTGACCTCGTGGCACCTCATAATAAGTTTGATTTGTAGTATCTAAAGTTCTTTGCTTAGTCTTAATCTCAATGTGAGTGGCATTCTTTAAGAATTTCTTAGTAATCGATAAGATTCGTGACGGCATTGTCGCAGAAAAAAGCGCAAGCTGGCGAGTTTCTGGCAATTGCGCTAAGATTGCTTCTAAATCTTCCGCAAATCCCAAAGCAAGCATTTCATCGGCTTCATCCAAGATGCAAACTTTCACATTTGCAATAACTAACGAACCCCGTCTCAAATGATCCAAAACTCGCCCAGGAGTTCCAACAACGACATGACACCCACTTTTAAGGGCTCTGAACTGGCGATCAATCGGCTGCCCGCCATAAACCGGCACAATTTTTAATCCTGAGTTTTTGGCAAAATCATAAATTCCACCTGCTACTTGAACCGCAAGCTCGCGGGTCGGTGCTAAAATAAGGGCTTGACATTGATTAGCTAGCGGATCAATTGTTTGAATCACGGGCAATCCAAATGCAGCCGTTTTGCCAGTTCCTGTTTGGGCCTGACCAATCAAATCGCCGCCCGCAAGCATGAGCGGAATCGTTTTCGCTTGAATCGGAGTTGGGGTCTCAAATCCCAACGCCTCAACCGCTTTGATTAGATTTTCGTCAAGTCCGAGTTCCCGAAAAGTAACCATTTCCCCTGGTTCAAGTTTCGCAGTTTCGTCAGTTTTTTGAACTGGAATCTCAGGGGTGCGGTCTGCTCGATCCTTCGCATATCGAGTTCTAACTTTTGGTTGTGGCGGATCAGTAACTTCGAGATCCGTGTTAGCTTCAAAATGGCGAGTTTCCGGGTCAAAGTTGGTTGCTTGAAGGTTCTCGCTACTAAGACGACTAGCACCTTCAGAGACGGGCGAATGCCTATCTCTGTCTCTTTTCTTATCTGCCTTCTTATCAAATTTCTTTTGCTTAGGCTTAAATTTACCGAGCGATTTTGAAAATTGATCACCGCGCTGCGGACTATCGGAATTTGAAGATTGCAGATTATTCCCGTAGTTTCGACCCAAACTATCTGCTCCAGATTTCGATTTGGCCGCTAAACCACTTTCTGGTCTGTCAGCAGGGCGACTTTGAGCCGTGCGATTCTTCTTAAAATCAGATTTAGAAACAAATGGACCCGATTTTGGGTGCCGTTTCGGAGAATGGGAGGCTGAAGGCGAAAATGGTTTGCTCTTGGGTTTTGACATGGCTGCGATTAATAAAATTAAGGAAGTATTTGAAACTCGCCGGTATGGAAGCAATTCCACGGATCAAATTGACCAGTTTGCAATCGCTAGCAGAGGCAAACCTATCGCAAATCACAACCAAATTAGGTTCGCACCTATATTCGCAATCCGCCCAAGAAATTTTTCTTAGCTAACTTAGTTAGAGTCTACCTAAAAACCGTTGATCGCAAGCCTTAGATGTCATAAATGAATCCAAATTAGTTAGTTTAAAATCCTAAGAAAGAGTGTCACATAACTAAGGCAGTCCGCAGTAAGCCCGACCGTAGCCACCAGCCCAAGTGCCCCAATCGACTAGTGGATAAGGACCTTCAGAAGGAAATTTGAATCGAGCAATTTCGGCAGAGCCGTCTGTGTCGAGATACGAAGTGTTAGGAAGCTCTCTGTCAGCGTCCGGCCCGTATTCGTCGGTACACTTTTTGAGCCATTCCTGAAATTCATTTCCGCTCATGCCAAGCAACCTATGGCGCATCCAAGGGCAAGTGTTACCTTCCGCAAACGGATCGACTAATAAAGGAACGTCGGAACACGAATTTAGCAATTTGCCCCAATCGCTGTCGGGCCCATCTTGCTGGCTCAGCGGCCCGTAGGAATACCGCAGCATATCCGGCACGTAGCCATAGGAGCCGATCATCGGACGGTTATTTTCAATGTTTAATGGATCAAAATGGCATGGGTTGGTCCAATCGTCGAGAGGACTGCACCCCACTACCTTTGGAACTATTTGCGCCATCGATTCTATGGTTGGAGGGATGGTCCACGCATTTTCTTGATCCATGTATTGAATCATAGCCACTCCCATCTGGTGCATGTTGTTCATGCTCACAGTTTTATAAGCAGAACGCCTGACTTTGGCAAGAACTGGAAAAAGTACCGCGGATAATATGCCAATTATGGCAATCACGATAATGATCTCAACTAAGGTGAAAGCTTTCTTCATTTTGTTTCAATTTTTTCTGCAACCGAAGCAGTTAATTTAAATGCCGTCTGGAATCCAAAATAATTGATCGCAGGCGGGAGCAAAAGCAACAGCCATATGTACCAGAAGGTCACAGGATTCCAGCTATCACTTTGAAAAGCATTGGAATATGCCTCGTACAAAACGATGAACCCTAATGAGTACCAAAATAAAAATCGCTTGCGCTTTGATTCCGAGAAATTCGGTATGGCGGGTACGCAAAATATTAATGCTAGAAATATATTTTGACCCCACATTGCAAAGTTATGAACCCAGACTCCAAATAATGCAATGATTGCAAGTGTGAAATATACCGCAATAACCGAAAGTGCTAGTGAAGCTGAAAATCGTGTTAAAATCATTTGTATTCCTGAAATTTCAGAGTCGGGATGCGGACCGCTTTACATACACCCCAGCTAGGCAGACCGTTACGAGCCCCCGCCTCCTCCAACGGGCACGGCGCAGGGACAAATGGGAGTTGGGCATGTCGGCGGGTTGTGAGCCCAATTTGCACAGCATTGATTTTGGATTATCGCGATTTGGCATTGACCAACGTTGACCGGAGTTGTGCCATTGCAGGACCACGTGTTATACGCATTTTCTTCATACTGCTGCATCGACCAGGAGCATTTCTGCCCCGAAATCCAACCGCACCCTTGCGGTGAATCTACCTGACTGCATTGGACGACGTCCCTTGGCTTGGGACGCGTCTCGGAACTTGAAGCCGCAAAACAGCCAAGAACTAGGAGAATCATTGACGTTCCCGCTAACGAGAACCGGGTTATTTTCTGATTATTTTTCATTTTTTTTATTTAAGGCCGGGGATTTAGTTATAAGTTGCTCAGCCGGAGAACCCCATCCCTCTACTTGCTGAACAATTTTTCCATTCTTTACGACCAAAAAAGTTGGGGTCGCTAGAGCAGAAACCTCCCTAGGAATCCAACAATTTGAGGTTCGTAAATATGAACAAGGGTAACTTGAAATTGGTTTTGTTTGTGAATGACTTGAAATCCAGGCGTCTGCAACTTGACACCAATGGCATCCATATTGCTTTAATGAAACAACTCCGTTTACAATCCCGCTAAATCGCCCGATTGAACTGATCGGTTTGCCGACAAGATCAGTGGTTTCTAGTGCAGCTGGTTCGCTGCCAAGATAAGGTGATCGCGCACTAATTCCTAAGACAAAAAAGGGAATAAGAAGCACTAAAAAAGTTTCCGTGCTCGCCAATCTTCTGTTCACATCAATCGTTAAATTGTTGTCAAGCAATATAGCAAAAGCCGTATAGGAAAGCAGGCAAGCGATGCATAGCTGGGGGCTCAAAATTTGCAAGATTGGCGATACAACGGTAGCTACAAATGCCACGACTGCAAGGAAGCAAATCAAGTCTAATTGAATTTTTTGGCCCTTTGGAACTACAAGGCTAAGAAGGAATGCCAGAGAAGTGAGGATCGAATAAATCCAAAGCTTTGAACTAATAAATTCATTCAAACCTGTACTGCACTCAGAACATTCTCCAAGATAAATCGCCGAGGAAATGGTGAGCAGGGCAACCGAAAGGAGCCAAGGATTAAATTTAACCCCGGCTAGTGAAATTCTGCCCAGATTTATTGAAAGCAAAATTAACCCAACTGCAGCTGCTGTGCTGTGCTGTGCTGTGCTGTGCTGTGCTGTGCTGTTGACCGCAACACGAGTAAACCGCCGGAAACAATTCCGGCAAGGATGCTCAAATTTTTAAAGAACGACCTCGTCCTCATAAATACATTATCCATCATTCCTCCAAAATAGTTCCAAATTCGTGATTGCAAAAAGAACTGATAACAAGGATAACGGGTAAACACAAGGTTACAATGATGTTTCCCCCTCTTCTGTACTTGCAAAATCAATCTAGTCCGATCATCCTTAATGTTGACGCAACTCAAGCTCCGATGCACATTATTCACACCGATGAAATGATCCCAATGCACTCAGGCGACCAGTCTTTAAATTTCGCTCAATGGATACCTGGCAATCACACCCCATCGGGGGATATTGGAGCCCTTGCAGGTCTTCATTTCTACGTAAATGGCACTGAAATTCCCTGGCGGCGTGACCTCGTAGATATGTATAAGTTCCATTTCATTATGCCAAGCTCTGGCAGCGTCATTGAAGCTAAATTCGATTATTTGTCGCCGTCGTCGGATGCCGTGCTGGACACGATAAACTGGTACGAAACAGCCCTTTTCCCCAATGATCAAGACCTTCATAGGGTGATCATGCAAACTAATTTAACTCTTCCTGACGGTTGGAAAGAAGGCGGCACGCTGGATATAGACTCCCAGTCGGCCAACACAATTCACTTCAAGCCTCAATCCGTTTCTTGGCTTTATGACCACCCCATTCTTACTGGAAAATATCTGATAGAGCACCCAATTACCGACGCCAGTTCAGATGATGGCGAGCATGCAATTGATATCGTCGCTGAAAGCCCCGATGACCTTGTAATCAGTCCCGAATTCGCTACCGATCTCCATAACTTAGTGCAACAAGAACGGGCTCCTTTTGGAAACGTCGGCCATTACAGAAAATATCACTGGCTTCTCACCCTAACCAATGGTCTGGGTGCTTTTGGAGTTGAGCATCACGAGTGCAGCGATGATCGAATCAACGAAGATACATTAACTAGCGGAAATGGTCTCCATGGATTCTTGGCGATTCTCCTGCCTCATGAGTTTTTCCATAGCTGGAACGGCAAATTCCGCAGACCAATCGGACTGGTCAATGGCGGATTTACCAAGCCAATGGAAGACGATGGTTTGTGGGTCTATGAAGGGTTAACCGAATATTATGGCGAAGTCATGGCGGCTAGAAGCGGATTTTGGAATGAGCAGCAATTCATGGCAAATATGTTTAGCAATTACTACAGCGTCATAGGTCCTGGCAGAACTTGGAAACCTTTGCAGGACACCGCCGATTTTGAAGCAAACGGAGGTCGCGGTGGCGGCAGACAAGCTGCCTACGGATCATTTCGAAGAGGATCTGACTACTACGCTGAGGGAAGCCTGATTTGGCTTGAAACCGATGTGAAAATTCGTCAACTCACGAATGGTGGCAAAAGCCTTGATGACTTCTTAAAACTTTACGCGGGCGAAAGTCAAGGAGCCAACGGCGTCGTTGCAATGAAGCCTTACAAAGCCGATGAGATTTACGCGCTTCTTAATAAAGTGACTCCCTACGATTGGAAAGGATTTTTGGAATCTCGGTTGAACGACAAGAATCCGGTTCCTCCTCTTGGAGGCATTGAAAACGGGGGCTATAAGCTAACTTATTCGGATGGCAGTCAGTCGGGTGGATCCAGGCGATTCGGAGCCAATTTTACGACTTCGATTGGTCTAGCCGTCGGAGCGGGGGGCGTCATATCCAATGAATGGGTCGGTTCTCCTGCTTACAATGCTGGCGTTGGAGCTACCATGACAATCGTCACCGTAAATGGTCAACCATACTCAGCTGACATTCTCCGACAAGCAATTATAGATAATGAAACAACACCAAGCCTCATTAAATTGACCTTAAAGCAAGGCAAATACACTACTGAAGTGACCATCAATTATCAAGGCGGCTTGCACATCCCCGCTTTTGAAAAAGATAATTCCAAGCCGGACATTATTTCAAACATCCTGGCCCCTCGATCTGACGCGAAATGAACAAATGCATGGCTGCCTGCGTCTGAAATTCCCCTCTTGAGGGCTGGCAAGCTCAAGCCTTCCGTAATTCCCCTCTTGAGGGGCGGCAGACGTGGTCTCACGGGGTGTTTTTTCTAAGATGCGCCTTGCGTCTGAAATTTACCCGCACAGACAGGGTTTGAAATTGAGCACACGAAGTGGCGCGGTTCGAAGGAATTTAACGCCTTTCTAGGGAAACACCCCGCCAGATGGGTGCCCTCGAGGAGGGAAATTTCGCCAGCGTTTCATTTCCAAACCGACGATATCTTTTGCTGCGCACCTTCGCATAAATCTAGTTAGTAGCTAGAAACTTAGAAATTTAGCCCATTTTCCTGTAAAAGCTTTCAGTTTCAAGAAATTACTGACAATTGATAAAAATTACTTGACGAACTTTGCAGAGTGCTCTATAATGCAGGATAAGGGCTGAAAAATAATGAAGTTTTTTAATGAATCGGATCGCATTGTCGCATTGTCGCATTAAGCTTAGCGACGTTTATACTTCTATTCTTGATGTGCCGATTTTCGATTTCGCAAGGCACGGGTAACGGCTATTTTATCGTGACCGTTACCGGTGGCTCCGTGAGTCCTACAGGAAAAATCCACGACATCGGCAGTAGCGACGGCTCGAATACAGGTACTTACTCAGCCCAAGCATATGGTTCGGGTGATTCCTGCTCAGGAACGGTTACCTATACTTTTACTTGGTATTCCCCGAATCCAAGGATGCCAGTACCAACGAATGCAATATTAAAGGAAACGTCAGGCGCGGGGTGGACGGAATCTCCTGGTTCCTGCGCAGATGGTCTAGGCGATCCCGAGATCGACAACAACCCTCCTAACGGCGGAGGAAGTTCCGGAACTCATTACGCGATTGAGCCGGTCAGCGGGGGCACTTTTTCAATACCGATAACCGCAACAGCGAATGCAAATCAGACCTCCACGGTCACCGAAACTGTTGTCGGCACACCCGTGCTCATGTCGGTTTCAGGCACAACTGTTTACGGTAGTCAACTGTGCGGACTCATCGGCTATCACGAAACAGCCGTAATAGAAGCTCAAGGGTACGTGCTCAACCAATGGAGGTATACGGTCTCGGGCCCCGAGGTTTATAAGTCCGCCACTGGACCCACTGCCGATAACCACAGCTGGAACTTTCTAGAAGCGGGCGATCTAGTTCAGCCCAACGTGACGTACGCATTTGGCACCGGTGGTCAAGGAGGAGTTTCAGGATCGGGTCACGTCTTCGTCAACGGCGTCGATCTTGGGCAGGTAAAAGCTAGTGCAAATGTATACGATAGCATGCCTTGGAGCTATCTGGAAGCACCGTACTTAGGAGATGCGGGATATTACACCCCGGATACCGAGGGAGACCACACCCCGTCCCCGAATGGGGAGAATCCTACCGGGATTTCAAGCAGCCCAAAGTCTGGGGATTCGGACTACACTCAAGGAGACTTGACAGTTGGGATTGATTTTTGGGGATATGTATGCGAGGCCACCTGGCAGCAAGCCGCCTTTGGATCGGCATGGTATGCGACTTCCCAAACCGTTAACCGCCTTGCGATGTATTTAGACCTCTCGCAACAAACCGTCTCGCTGGACGAAAAAGGGAACGACACCCACTATCCTTACCCCTTCGGTAATTACCAGGGTTATTGGTTGCCGGTTCCGAGCCAGGACTCCGACCCGGCGAAGTCACTCGACCTTACATACGACACGCCAGGCTACTTTAGGTTCTACATGGGCTACCCAGGCTATGTAACTTCATACGAAAGCTTCGAGCATTTTCTTGTTTTTAATGCTGGGGCGTCCGGAAACGATGATGTACCGGTTAGAGGCTTAAACTGGAGTTGGGACATTAACCAAAGTTGGGTCAGTAAAGACGGTAACTCTAACCAGTTTTGGAACGTTCCGGTGCCAAGTGCGCTTTCTGGTAGTGCAGATGGAGAGCCGTTCTTAAATTTTCTCTGGAACGTTAACGTAACGTAAACAAGATAAAAAAAATGAAATGCTTAAGCAGAATTCTAATCCTAGCCGCTGGTCTGATCGTGACAGGATGCGGCAATCAATCGATGATACAGCAGGATGCCCCAACGGCAGTTGTATCAAACAGCTTGTACAACGTGCAGCATATTCCTCCCGATCCATTTGTAACCGACTGCGAGGCTAAATATAAAGTCAAAGATTATCATTATGTGATCAAGAAATATTTGGAAGCTAAATCGGGGAAAATTCCTGGATTGCGACCCGAGAGCCTTGACAACGTGGTCTCGCTCGTAGGTTCTAGCTACGAGAAAACGGGTCATTTACGCCAAGCACTGCCTTACTACAGACTTGCATTCGGCAAGAGCCTAAATAGAGCACCAAATGGGGCGGTTTGCCACTATGGCGATCTTTGCATGGTTGGAGGTGATTATCCCGAGTCAAAAAGAGCTTACATCGCGGTAATGACGGCTGGCAGTATGATTGGACCACCATCCTGGCCGTTCAAGCAGGACTTTGATATGGAGGATTACCCGGAAAAATGGCAAGGCAGTGCAAGTCGCAATCAAATGGTCTGGGAAGGTACCCATCCCAATCCGCCTACCCCTCTATATTCCCCGAAGCTTTCAAACCCAACTTTTAACC